>Ga0114922_10000682_pt1 | contig 32643 bp, 26 predicted proteins | sample AartaG_FD_100975 | JGI IMG/M metagenome (GOLD analysis project Ga0114922, IMG submission 100975) | Deep subsurface microbial communities from Aarhus Bay to uncover new lineages of life (NeLLi) - Aarhus_00045 metaG | ecosystem: Environmental > Aquatic > Marine > Oceanic > Sediment | place... | reverse complement strand
CTCACTACCTTGGCTTTTAAGAGTCGACAAGGCTGTCAATTAAACCTTTCATGGTCTTGAGATATTCCTTCAGGGCTTTGCGTCCTTTTTCCGTTATGGAGAGCATGGTATGAGGACGCTTGCCGACGAATTTCTTTTTAATGGCCGCATAATGGGATTCCTCCAGCTTGGACAGATGAAATGACAGGTTTCCCTGGGTCAATCGTGTTTGATTCAGGAGGAAAATGAAATCCGCACTTTCGACCGCAGAAAGGTAAGCTAAAATCATTAACCGGGCCGGTTCATGAATAATCCTGTCGATGATGAGCAGTCGGCCCAGATCCTGAATATCACGTTTTTTTTGCCTGCTCATCTTAAACCTTCGGCTTTTGCTTTATTGGGATACTGACGTAAAAAACGGACAAAGAGTATCCATCCGATAACAAGCATTGGACCTGCGGTGAGGGAGAATACGTACAATGAAGGATATGTCAGGATGGCATTCTTTTTTAACCAGAAGGTTAAAGGCATGGAAACGGCGAAGAGAAACGCATAAAAGTAGAGACGAGTAAAGTCCATGAAATAGGCCATAAAGCTGAAAACTAGAAGAGCTTGGATGCCGAATATTATGAAGGGAAGAGGAATTCCGGTTGTTCCTCCCACCGGAAACACTTTAAGTAGGGAAAGCAAGAATGTAATGACTCCAATCAGAACTGAAATTGCCAGGAGTAATTTCACATGCATCATTTTCCGCTTTCTGGGTTTTCCAAAATGAACGATTCCTAAGCGGGGAACAGTAATATATTTCTTACAAAATATAAAGAAAATGAGCGCGCCGGCGTTTATAATGATCGGAATCAGGAGGGGCATAGTGATAGTTTCGTAGTTGATCCAACCGAATTCATTGAGCATAAACGGCAGCCCTAAACTTAGCAGGATCAACCCTAAGAAAACATCGTAAATGCCATCCTTGAAAAAGGAACGGAAAGCCTTTTTTTCCAGCGTTTTAATGTTTAACTGTTCCATTTTTAAACCTCCGATTATGATTATAATTTATGACGCAATATAAATTGTATTACAAACCATACTGTAATATAATGCAAAATAGCTGATTTGTCAACCTAAAAAATCATTTAGTATATTACTGGAATTAATATTCCTGAGAGTTTCTATTATTGCTTCCCCTTGAATTGAGGAATGGAGTCTGTGTACCTAAAGACGGTTTCGTTTTTTGGCGGCAGGGTTGGAGTTTTGGATAAAACCTTTTTATTCGAGAAGTTCTGCTAATTTCGGTATTTTTGACTTGACTTGGCTAAGAAACAGATCAAATTCTTCAATACCTGCCAGAAACACATGTTCTTGGCCTGCTTCGAAACAAAGAGCTTGATTTCCTTGTAGAACCAGGAACGCTTTCTGACCGTTCTTTAGGGTGAACCATCCTGTGCGGATATTTCCGACTGCTGTGCCTGCCTTTTTCTTCACAGGACACCACTCGCTGTCCTCCAGCTCTTCTACCCAGGCTCTTTTAATATTTTTTACCTTGATAACCTGAGTCTTTATTAGTGATGCCTTAAGAATAAATTGATCCTCAGTGACTGTGATTGAGCCTGTCGTCTTGATGTTTATAAAGACAATTCCTATAGCGATACATATTATCCCGCCGATGATGTAGTTCAGTGGATTTCGGCTCCCTTTTAATATCCCGAGAAAAACGAGGGCTCCCAAAACAATCATTCCGATTCCCATATAGGTAATGAATTTCAGAGCAGGTAAAATAAATTCCATTTAGACCTCCAAAAGTTACAAGCATTATAAACGAAAACAGGCAGAATTTAAACAATTTAGAGATTACGAACTTGTTTGATAATAACCTTAAAAATTTCTCCATGTTTCCTTTGGCTGTCGAAAAAAAGGAGTTTATTCTTTTTTTAGAGTAAATTATTATAAGAACATGTGTTTGGGCTTAGGCAATAAAGAATTTTTCTTGACAGGAGAATCTTCTTTTGATTATTGTTTGCAATCAATAGTGGTTATTTATATTTTATTTGTGCTATTTTGTGTAAGAAGCTTTGTTTGTTAGGGGAGGAAAACATATGGCAAAAACAAAGATGTTATGCCCCTTTTCAAAAGAATTGTGCCGCGAATGTCCTCAGTATAGAGGGAGGCACTATTATCTATGTTTTTACACCAAGTATCGAGGATATTTAGGGAATTCGGAAAAAGAAGCTGAACAGAAATCAAGGAGCAGCAGGATTAACAAGCCGTTTAAAATGCCATCGCCGCCCCCTACAAGTCCAAAGTGGTTAACCCTCAATGAATTTACTGAAAGGAAAGGAAAATGATACGGGATTTTGTTTATTCAAAAGCAAAGACTGTAAAGGAGGCTCTTGATTTACTTGAAGAGCACAAGGAAAACTACAAGATCATTTGTGGCGGGCAGTCACTACTTATTCTGATGCGCCAGGGATTGGTTGCACCGGCAAATCTCATCGATATCAAGAGCATTGAAGAGCTCAGTTATATCAACTTTAAGCCAAAAGATGGGCTAAAAATCGGTGCTGCCACCATCCACAGTGAAATAGAAAAATCATCGATAATCAAGAAGCATTATCCTGTGTTGGTTAGCATGGAAAAGAATTTGGCTTCTGTTCAGACCAGAAACTGGGGGACTATTGGCGGAAACCTTGCTCATGGAGATCCTGCAGGCGACCCGGGACCAGTATTTATTGCCTTAAATGCAACGGTGAAAATGGCCAACAAAGAAAGAGAACGAACCATTCCGTTAGAAGAATTTTTTATTGACTACTTTGAGACAGCACTCGAGGATGGTGAACTTCTGCTTGAAGTCCAGCTGCCAGTTGTCCCTCCAAGAACAGCCACTGTATATGAGAAGTTTAATATCATTAAGAACGATCAGGGCATTGTATCGGTTGCTGTTTCAATAACTATGGATGAAAAAGGTTCCAGCTGCAAAGACGCACGGATTGTCCTTGGAGCAGCTGCCTCAATCCCCATCCGGGCAAAAAAAGCAGAGAAGTTGTTAGTAGGGCAGAAGTTAAATAATGGGTTGCTCGAGAAAATCGGCAAAAGGGCTTCAGAGGAAGCAGATCCCGTTGCTGACATTCATGCTAGCGAGGAATATAGAAGACATTTAGTCAAAGCTCTTACAAAAAGAATGGTGCGGAAGGCATGGGAACAAGCCAAAACTCAAGCCCGATTAGGAGGTCTCTGAATATGGAAAAGCAATTGTTACGTATAACAGTCAACAACGAATACCACGAACTCTACGTTAAGCCTAAAAGGCTGCTGGTTGAAGTGTTGAGAGATGAACTGGAGCTTACGGGCACAAAAAGGGGATGTAACACTGGAGCGTGTTGTGCATGCACAGTGCTGCTCAATGGTCTTACAGTAAAATCATGTTCAGTTTTAGCAATGCAGGCTGACGGCACCGAGGTGACTACCGTGGAAGGGCTGGCAGAAGGAGGAAAACTTAGTCCAATCCAGAGGTCATTTCTGGATCACGGTGCCTATCAATGCGGCTTCTGTACATCGGGGATGTTGATTTCAGCAACAGCATTGATGGAAAAAAACCTGAATCCGACGAAGAAACAAATAAAAGAAGCTATACATGGCAATATCTGTCGCTGTACCGGTTATAACAGCATTATCAGAGCTATTAAAGCGGTAGCGGAGGGTAAGTATAAGGAGGAGAAGTTATGAAGAAGTACACAGTCATAAACACTCCCATCCATAATATTGATGGAATTGCAAAGATAACCGGCAGGGCAGAGTATGCCTTTGATGTCAGGCTGCCCCATATGCTTTATGGAAAAATCTTGAGAAGTTCCTATCCACATGCAAAGATTCTCAAAATCAATACAAGGAAAGCAGAAAAATTGCCTGGAGTCAAAGCAGTCGTTACCGGCAAAGATACTCTTGGAGTAAAACAGGGAATTTGGAGGCGTTTTAAGGAACTCTGCGATGAAGAAATCCTTGCAAGAAGCAAAGTCCGCTACATCGGAGAGCCTGTGGCAGCCGTAGCAGCGGTTGATGAAGATACGGCTGAAGAAGCTCTGGATTTGATTGAGGTTGAGTATGAATCTCTGCCAGGCGTATTCGAGCCTCTCGAGGCTATAAAAGAAGGAGCTCCACAGCTCCACGAACATGCTGAAAGAAATATAAATGTAACGCGTCATATTGAGTGGGGTGATGTGGACGAGGGATTTAAAAAGGCAGACCATGTTCGTGAAGATTGGTTCAGGTGTTCATCGCAACACCATGTATGTATGGAGACTCATAATGCAGTGGCTAGTTTTACACCTGATAAAAAATTAACCGTATGGACGTCAACCCAGTCCCACTACTATATTCAGGTTTTGTTATCATGGGTGCTTGGATTGAGAGAGAATGATGTCAGGGTAATCTCACGTTATACAGGAGGAGGTTTTGGAAGCAAGTTTGAACTGGATTCTGCTCAGTTCTGCAGTTCGCTTCTGTCCATGAAGCTATTCAAACCTGTAAAGATCATCCTCACACGTGAGGAAGAATTTATGGCGACAAAACGCCGCACACCTATGTTCTATTATTTGAGGACAGGTGTTAAGAAGGATGGTACTTTTTTAGCAAAAGAAGGCCGGGTTTTTACCGAAGGAGGTGCGTATACCTCAATGGGAGCAACAGCCCTCTATCTTACAGGATTTTTCCAGGCGTTTCCCTATGTCTGGCCGAGCTACCGGTATGATGGATACAGGGTCTACACAAATACGGCGCCTACTTCAGCGATGCGGGGTTTTGGAGCTCCCCAGGCAACGTTTTGTGCAGAAACTCAGATTGATTTAATAGCGAATGACCTGGGGATCGATCCCATAAAGATCAGGCGGAAGAATGCCATGTACCCCGGTTACGAAGTCCCCGGGCAGGCAACGATTCAGAGTTGCGGCCTCAGCCAGTGTCTCGATAAAATAGAGAAGTGGATCAAATCACAAGGGAAACTCCCTCCTAATAGAGGGATTGGTATTGCTGCTTATGGTTTCATGTCAGGAGGGATCTTTAACTGGTTTGATACACCTTATGCCTTTTCCTCAGCTGTGATTCAGGTGAACATTGATGGAAAGGTTGACCTCTATATTGGATCTCAGGATATGGGGCAGGGTTCGAATACTACAATGGCCATGATCTGCGCAGAAGAATTGGGAGTACAAGTCGAGGACATTCGGCTTCATATGGGAGATACTGAAAATTGCCCGGTAGACCTCGGTGCCTGGGGAAGCAGAGAGACATTAATGCAGGGAAATGCGGTCAAAATGGCTGCTGCAAAAGCCAAACAGCAAATCATCGAGTATGCAGCGGCGAAGCTGTCTCCGAATATTGTTTATGACCTGGATATTAAGGATCGGTGGGTCCACCTTATTGCTCGCCCTGAGCGGGGCCTTTCGTATTATGATGCTGTCAAGGAAGCTATAAGAGGGAAGGATGGTCAGCCTATTATAGCCAGAGGACATTATACTCCACACCGCAAAGGCATGATATCACCGGCATACAGTTTTGGAGTACAGGCTGTTGATGCAGAAGTTGATCCGGATACAGGTAAGATAGTACTGAAAAATTGTGTAACTGCACATGACTGTGGACAGGTGATAAATCCTTTAGGGGTTAAAGGACAGCTTGAAGGTGCCATGGCCATGGCAGCAGGCTATGGTTATACCGAAGATCCGTCTATGGATGAAGGAAAAATTTTAAATCCGAATTTAGTTGATTATAAAGTTCTGAGGGCTACGGAGATGCCGGAAACAAAAGTTATCGAGATAGAGACATATGAACCTGAAGGGCCATTTGGAGCCAAAGAGGCAGGGGAAGGTCTTACAAATCCGACAGCAGGTGCTCTGGGCAATGCAGTGTTTCATGCAACAGGACTCAGTATTAAGAATCTTCCTATAACTCCGGAGAAGGTTCTTGAAGCACTCAAAGAGAAAAAAAGGAAGAAAAAAAAATAAGGAGGGCATACCGTGGGTTATAAATGTCCATCGTGCGGAAAGATTTGGCCTAACACCATGGATCTGGCGCGGCATGTATTTGGAACCGGAGACCAGGCTCACAAAGACTGGGTTAATTCAAAGGGGCTCAATTTTATTGAGCTCTTGCTTATCCAGACCATGGAACCCGGAAATAAGGGCTATAAGACTTTGGCAGAGCTGCTTGAGAAAGAAGCAAAAAAAGTTGATTGAGAAGACTCGGATTTTCTGAATATATGGAGGAAACATGATACTTGAAGGCAAATTATCAATAAAAGCACCCATTCAAAAACTGTGGGATACATTATTAGAGCCAGAAACGCTACATGCTTGTATTCCGGGAGCAGAGAAGATAAAGCGTCTTGATGAAAAAACGTACGACTGTGTTATCAAGCAAAAAGTCGGCCCAATTTCAGTGCGGTTCAAATTTAAGGCTATCCTAACAGAAGTTAAATCCCCAAATCACATAGAGATGATGGGTGAAGGGGAGGATATAGGTAAGGCAGGCTGTATTACCCAGAGAACTAGCATAGATTTAAAAGAAACCGGGGGCGGTGAAGTTGAGATTTCCTACAGGTGTGATGCTTCAATAGTCGGAAAACTGGCAATGTTTGGGGATAGGATTATGAGGGCCAAAGCAAAAAAGGTGGAAGCTGAATTCACAGAGGCTCTGAAAGAAAAACTTAAAAACGTCGCTTGAAGTTCTAATCCCGCGCTATTCTTGACATAAATTTGTTGAAAAAGTAGTATTCAGTCTATAAAGAAATCGTATGTCAGATTTAAACTAAGGCATATTTTATTAATAAGGAGGTCGATATGGGAATAGATTGGTTACCAAAAGATAAAGAGTTAAAAGACCATTCTCTTTGGGGAAAAGAACATTGGGGCACAGAACCGCCCTGTACAATGTATGAAAAGAGGCCGATTCTTGATAATTCGGGTAAAGAAATCGAAGGCCTTTACTCTGCCTGGATTATCCTGAATAATCCTGCCCAATACAATTCATACACCACAGAAATGGTAAAGGGAGTTATCGCCGGATTTCAAAATGCATCTCTCGACAGGAGTGTTGTGGCAGTTGTTTTTACTGCAGTAGGGGATAGAGCCTTTTGTACTGGCGGCAATACCAAGGAATATGCTGAATACTATTCCGGCAGACCTAATGAATATGGTGAGTACATGGACCTTTTTAACGGGATGGTTGATTCTATCCTGATGTGCAAGAAGCCTACAATATGCCGGGTTAATGGTATGAGGATTGCAGGAGGTCAGGAGATAGGCATGGCCTGTGATATTGCCATTTCTGTAGACACAGCTATTTTTGGTCAAGCGGGTCCTCGGCATGGCTCAGCCCCTGACGGGGGCTCTTCAGATTTTCTTCCCTGGTTCTTGACTATTGAAGATGCGATCTGGAATTGTGTTTCCTGTGAGTTGTGGAGTGCCTACAAGATGAAAAGACTGGGGCTTGTCAGTCAGGTTGTTCAGGTTATTAAAGAGGGTGGAAAATTCATTCGTAATCCCGCGGTCATCACAGATAAATACATTGAAGATGGCGAAATCGTGTACGGAGAGCTCTTTAAAGGGGAAAAAGGAAAAAAAGCACGGGAGTTTCTTAAAACTGCAACCATAGATTTTGAACTTTTAGATAAATTTATCAACGATGTAATCTGGAAATTTACAAATCTTTTTCCAGGCTGCCTGATAAAATCTCTCGACAGTGTGAGAGCAAAAAAGAAATATTTCTGGGATCTGGCAAAAAATTACAACCGCCATTGGCTAGCTGTCAATATGAGCACAGAGGCATTTATGGGATTTAATGCCTTTAGCACAAAAAATATAACAGGCCAGGATGTTATTGATTTTGTCAAATACAGACAATTAATTGCCCAGGGGAAATCCATCGATGAATCTTTTATGGAGGCGGTCTTACCAAAACCCAAAGAATAATAATCTGCAGGGATATGATTCATCAAACCCGTCTTGAAGATAGAGTGTAGGGATATGATTCATCAAACCCACAATATGTATAAGATAGAAAAAAAGGAATACCCGGGTAAAAAAGCATGAAAAATATAACATGGAATGATGTGGAGATTCTGGTTGTTGGTGCAGGAACAATGGGAGCAAGTCTCACTCAGGCCTATGCCCAGAGAGGATTTAATGTTGGTTTTATAGATATAAGCGAAAAAATCCTCAAGTCTGCTTTTGATACTATAAACAGAGAACTGGAGATTGCCCTGCAGAGAGAAATATTCTCTGACTCTCAGATCCAGGATATTAAAGCACGAATTCTGGCTACTACAAGTTATGAAGAAGCCTGCCAGGGAAAAAACCTCAAGCTTGTTTTAGAAACTGCCACAGAGGATATTGAAATTAAAAAACAGATTTTCAAAAAACTGGATAAGTTATGCGCACCCAATGTTGTCCTGGCATCAAATTCGTCTTCTCTGGATATAAACATACTGGCTCGAGAAACCAAAAGGCCGGATAAGGTTGTCTGGATGCATTATTTTTACCCCCCACACAAGAACCGTGCAGCAGAATATGCAGGCACAGACAGCGCATCTCCAGAAAGCATTAAAACTGCGGCAAGATACATGAAACTGGCAAAAAAAATAGCAAGCCCCATCCTCAGCAGCCGCAAGGGAGGAGCGGCTGATGTAATTTTTGTTTCTCTATTGCTGGAAGCGGCTAGATTGGTCGATGAAAATTTTGATATTCCAGGTATTGAAGCTGCAGGCAAAAAGGCTTTTAACATGCCTGTGGGTTTTCTGGGATTAATGGATACTACGGGAATTCCCCTCGGGATATGTACCATGAATTCTTTTTCGGATTCTTCTGATCCTGATGATCCTTTTTATAAGGTGTATGGTAATTTTTTTACTCCTTCGGATAGCTATAATAAAATAATGGAAGAGTACGCAAGAGCTGAGGATAAATCCAGCGTAAAATGGGTTCTGGAGCAGGAGGCTAAGAAAGAAGCTAAAGATTTTATGCTCGTTGACGCGCTCAAGAACAGATTTTTAGCAGTTGGATTTATGACTGCAGCGGAAGTTGTTGAGGCAGGGATTATAAAGATGGAAGAAGTAGACAAGTTGTGTCAGAATGCATTTCTCTGGAAAGAAGGTCCTTTTGCCATTATGAACAAAATAGGAATACGCGAGGTTATGAAAATAGTAACAGAGAGAATGGAACTATCACACAGGAATGCAATAAATTTTCCAATCCCCAGGCTTCTTATCTCCCAGTCTCAAAAAAATGAACCATGGCATCTTTAGTTAAAACCTCAGTTCTAACTATAAATATCACACAAATTGTTTTACGAAAATAAGCCTGAAGTATCAATATTTAACATTTAACAGCTTGTTTAGTATTTTTGACTATAATTTAATAGTCTTTTAGAATTTCTCTTAAGAATTAAAAACAGGAAATTATATTTCATAAATTGGGAAGTATAGTTTGCATTTTTCTCAAAATAGCGTTATAGAAAATGTCTAATATAAAGACCTGATCCCAATTATTTTATTTAGGAGGAAAAAATGGATTTAGATGGAAAAGTTGCCCTTGTTACTGGCGGCAGCCTGGGCATCGGCACAGAGATTTCCCTGGATTTAGCCCGGAACGGAGCAGATGTTGCTTTAACATTCCGCAGGCATGAGAAGGAAGCCAAGGCGGTTGTTGAACAAATAAAAGCCATGGGCCGCAAAACTCAGGAATATAAAGTTGATGTATCTGATTTTGGCGCAGTCCAGACACTGGTGAAACAAGTTATCGATGAATTTGGTCATATGGATATTCTGATCAGTAATGCTGGAATGAACTGGGATGGGGTTATCTGGAAGATGACTGAAGAACAATGGGATGCTGTTATTAATGTTGACCTTAAAGGGACATTTAATTTCATAAGGGCAGTTGCCCCCACTTTTAGAGAGCAAAAGTCTGGAAAGATCGTGAACATCACTTCTATAAATGGCCTAAGGGGTAAATTCGGCCAGACGAATTATTCTGCTGCTAAAGCCGGAGCAATTGGTTTGACCAAAACTGTAGCCAAGGAGTTGGGGAAATACAGCGTGAATGTTAATGCAGTAGCCCCGGGAATGATTTTGACAGATATGTTTAAAGAACTTCCAGAAGAGTTTAAACAAAAGGCTGCTGAAGAGACAGTTTTTAACCGACTTGGACAGCCTGAGGATATTGCCCATTTGGTCTCATTCCTTTGTAGTGAGAAAGCCAGGCATATAACTGGGGAAGTGATCAAGGTCGATGGAGGTCAGTATATTTAGTGATTTAATTTATGGAGGTAATTTATGGGTAAAGTAGCTATTATTGGTGTGGGACAGAGTGCCTTTGTCCGGGGATATCCCGGTTCGATCAGAGAGTTAGCATTTGTGGGATTTAAGGAAGCTATGCAAGATGCTCAAGTTTCTGTCAAGGATATTGATGCCTCTATCATCTGCTCAGCTCCTGAGTATGACAAGCAGCGCTCACCATCGGGCGTTCTGGCAGAATACTTTGGACTCATCCCTCAGCCTACCTGCTATTTAGAGAGTTTGTGCTCCTCAACCAGTATGGGTTTGAGAATGGCCTATTCATTGGTCAAGTCAGGCCTTCATGATATTGTAGCAGTTGTGGGTTTTCAAAAGATGTCAGAAATTTCCTCAGCAGAGTCTCAGGAAAGGATGGGCCGGGGAGCTGATATCCAGTGGGAAAGTCCATTTGGCACGATGATGCCTGCTTATTACGCCATGTTTGCCAGGGCTCATATGGAAAAGTACGGGACCACACTTGACGACCTGGCTATTATTCGAGTGAAAGCTGCCACTTATGGCCAGATCAATGAAAAAGCCCTATTTCGCAAGCCAGTAGCAGTAGAAATGTTCTCTGATCCGGACCATTTTATGTCCGGCCCGGTTTCCAGCCCGCTTCGAGTTGGAGACTGCTGTGCCAATGCAGATGGGAGTTCCTGTCTTATAGTGGCTAACGAGGAAAAAGCCAGGGCTCTTTGTAAAAAACCGGTGTGGATTCTTGGATTAGGTGCTGCATCAGCAAGTGTTAACATGACAGGCAGAGATCTATTCACGGGATTAGCCGTAGCCCGGGACGCCTCCCAACAGGCTTATAAAATGGCTGGAGTGACTCCGAAAGATATTGATGTAGCAGAAGTTCACGACTGTTTTACGGTTTCAGAAATAATGGCTTATGAAGACTTAGGCTTTGTTAAGCCAGGAGAAGGAAAAGAACTGATTAGGAGTAAGGAAACTTACAAAGAGGGAAGTATACCGGTCAATGTAGATGGAGGTTTGCTGTCAAAAGGACATCCAATTGGTGCAACCGGTGGATCCCAGATAAGGACTATTGTCCTTGAGCTGAGAAACGAGGCTGGAGAGATGCAGGTTAAAAAGCCAGAGATTGGGTTGGTCCATAACATAGGCGGAGTGGGCCTCTATGGAGTCGTCACAATTCTTGGGAGGTAAAAAATGAGCGAGAAAAAAGAAATAGATGATCGTTTTAAAAAATTTGGGACAGTGAGTTTTGCCTCAGTCACAAAGGTTAATGACTTTATAGATTTCCTGGAAAAGGACAAGGTTATGGGAACACGCTGTAAAGACTGCGGTATGGCTTTCTTTCCGCCAAGGGCTGATTGTTACCAATGTTTTTCTAGTGAACTAGAGTGGTTCGAAATCTCAGGTAAGGGAAAGCTCTTAACGTACAGCAAATTAAAGTATGCTCCTGTTGGTTTTGAAAACGATTTGCCTTACTGCATAGCTCTTCTGGACTACGGAGATTATAAGATCTTTGGCAGGATTGCCAGTAACATCCCGGAGGATAAAATTGAACTGGGTATGGAAATGAAGGTGGTAGTCAACAAGCTGCCATACGGGCAGCTGAACTTTATATTCGATAAGGTTTAAAAAACGTCGTTTTTAGAAACCTATAGATGAACCTCTCTGAAATAAGGCTCCATACTCCCCAGACTTTAAATGAAGCCCTGGAACTATCAGTAAAAATCAAGGAGGCTCGTTTTCTTGCTGGAGGAACTGACCTTCTGGTTGAAATAAAGCAAGGCTTGTTAGCGGCTAAAGACATCATATCACTTCAGGAGGTAAAAGAACTCAAGGGCATAAAGAAAAAAAACAAAGAAATTCGATTAGGAGCCCTGGTAACACCAAATGATATATTATCTGATTCCCTTATTAATCGATATATCCCAGCCCTTGCCGATGCTGCCAGATCCATGGCATCCACCCAGATTCGCGCTGTTGCTACTATTGGCGGTAACATTTCAAGCGCCGTGCCCTCTGCAGACCTGCCTCCACCTTTGATTGCGGCAGAGGCGTCTGTTAAACTTCAACGCTCAGAATCTTCCCGTAAAGTTTCCCTTTCTGAATTCTTTCGAGGTCCAAGAGAAACAGTATGTAAAACTGGTGAATTGTTGACCTTTATTCTAATCCCGTTACTTCCGCCAGGCACAGGGATTTCATATCTAAAATTTACTCTTCGGGAGGCAAATGCTCTTGCTGTAGCTTCTGTTGCTTCCAGAGTTACACTTAAAGACGGAAAAATAAACAGAGCAGCGATTGTTCTGGGAGCGGTTGCTCCCACTCCTATCATGGCTTTAAGAGCCTCTGAATTTCTTATAAACAGGGAACCATCTCAAAGCACTTTTGAGAAAGCAGCTTTATTGGCTAAAGAAGAAGGAGAACCGATCTCGGATATCAGAGGCTCAATCTGGTATAGAAAAGAACTCATCAGTGTCTTAACCCTAAGGACATTGTCTGAAGCTTTAGAACGGGCTCAAAGAAAAAACAGGAAGGAAAAATAAATTCAGTGAAACACAACAAAGAACGCCACCGCCTCATTGTCCTCAAGGTGAATGGTGAAGAACACTCGGTTGCTGTTAAAGATGGAGAAACCCTTCTGGATGTCCTTAGAGACAAGCTGAGACTTACCGGAAGTAAAAAGGGATGTAATCTTGGAGTGTGTGGTGCTTGCACAGTTATTATTGACGGGGAGCCAAAAAACAGTTGTCTCCTTCTGGCAGCATCCTGTGAAGGGACCGAGATAACAACAATAGAAGGTATAGCAAGTCAAGGTAAACTTCATCCTGTACAGCAAGCTTTTATTTATCATGGAGCAGTTCAGTGTGGTTTTTGTACGCCCGGGATGATACTGAGCGCTGTAGCTCTGATAAAGGATAATCCAAACCCAACAGAAGCAGAGATTAAAGAGGCCCTTGCCGGGAATCTCTGCCGCTGTACAGGCTATGCGGATATTATTGAAGCTGTAAAAAACTGGAAAAAATATTTGAACAAAAAAGAGCCACCTTCTTCCTCTTCTGACCTCAATAAATTTTCGACCGTAGGTAAGAGCCAGCCGCGAGTGGATGCGGCTGCTAAGGTTACAGGTCATGCCAAATTCACAGCCGATTATAATTTTAACAATATGCTCTATGGCAAAATCCTGCATTCTCCTATCTCTCATGGCCGGATAAAAATGATCGATGCCAGCAAGGCAGAAACACTCCCCGGAGTTAAATTGATTTTAACGGGAAAAAACATGCCGGATATTACATACGGAGTTTCTCCTGCCCGCTATGATGAACATGTTTTGGCCAAGGACCGTGTGCGCTACGTTGGAGACGAAGTGGCAGCCGTTATTGCTGTGGATGAAGATACAGCAGAGAGAGCTTTGGGATTAATTCAAGTAGAATACGAAGAACTTCCAGCTGTTTTTAATCCGATTGAGGCGTTAAAAAAGGATGCTCCCCAGCTTCATGAAAAATATAAAAATAATATCAACACTAAAGTTGACCACCATTTTGGCGATGTCGAAAAAGGATTTGCTGAGGCTGATTTTATCAGAGAGGAAGAATTTGTGGGAAATCATGTTTATCAGAATCCTATAGAGCCTCATGCTTCAATCGCTTATTGGGAAAATGACGGTTTGACTCTTGTGCTTTATTCTTCTACACAGGTTCCGCATTACGTTCATTACATGGTGGCCCGGGTGCTTGATATTCCTTTAGGTAAAATCCGCATCATCCGTCCTCCTGTAGGAGGCGGCTTTGGAGGTAAAGCTGAGACAACACCCCTTGATTTAATCACAGCTATCGCTTCTAAAAAAACAGGAAGGCCTGTAAAAATGGTCTACAGCCGCAAAGAGATGTTTCTCCACGGGAGAGGAAGACACAAACAGTACATGAAGTTTAAAATGGGCGTAAAAAAGGATGGCAGGATAACTGCTTTTAAAAGCCAGATTTACCTTGATGGAGGTGCTTATTCTTCTTTCGGAGTAATAACCGCTTATTATGCCGGCAGTATGATCCCGACACTTTATTTTATTCCAAATTATTTATACGAAGGTTTCAGGATTATGACGAATAAACCAGCCTGCGGTGCAATGCGCGGCCATGGAACTCCCCAGCCTCGTTTTGCATTTGAAAGCCTTCTGAGTATGATCGCAGATGATCTGGGCATTGATCCTATTGAAATCCGCCTCCGTAATGCCATGGATCCTAACACCCGGACTTGTAACGATCTAGATGTTCGAAGCTGTGAGTTTAAAGCCACTTTAGACGAAGTTAAAAAGAAATCCCGCTGGAAACAGAAGTATGGTAAACTCCAACCGGGAAAAGGAATAGGGATCGGTTGCGGCGGCTTTGTATCGGGTGCCGGTTATGCTATTTATAGGGGACAGGTTCAGCGAAGCTCTGAGAAAAAACGCGAGACATTCGTTAAGAAGTCTGAGTTTCCCCATTCAAACGCCATTGTCAAAATAAGCGAAGACGGTACAGCCGCAGTCCTTCTCATTCAGGCAGCAGAAATTGGGCAGGGTTCATCCACTGTTCTTTCTCAAATGTGCGCTGAAGCTTTAGGTATTAGCCTTTACAGAGTACGTATCAGAACTGAAGATTCCGACATCAGCCCTCTTGATTTGGGTGCCTATTCTTCCAGAACAACCCTGATGGGAGGAAATGCTGTTGTTATGGCCAGCAAGGATGTCATCGGTAAGCTTTTTACCTCTGTTTCCAGGGTGTGGAACTGTAATCCTCAAGACCTTGAAGCCAGGGAGAATCAAATTTTTCTTAAAAGCGATAAATCAAAGAACATGGCATGGGAAGAGGCAGCGCGAAAATATTTTAATGACCAGGGACCGCTGGTAGGAACAGGCTGGTACAAGCCTCCAGAAGGGCTTGGTGGAGATTACAAGGGAGCTGCTGTGGGAACCAGCCCAGCCTACTCATACGGAAGCTCTGTCTGTGAATGTTGCGTAGATTTAGAAACAGGGAAGGTGAAGATAAAAAAATTCACCGACTTCCATGACTGCGGTACTCCTATCAATCCTCAAGCTGTACATGGGCAGGTCAAAGGAGCTATTGTCATGGGTGCAGGCGAGACAATCATGGAAGATGTTTTGTATGACGAAAAAGGGAATATCCTCAATCCTAATCTTCACGACTATTTACTCATGACAATTAAAGACGCTCCTGAGATCTTTAGCGGAATTGTTGAATCCTATGAACCAGAGGGTCCTTATGGAGCAAAAGAAATTGGAGAGGGAGCGACCTTGCCTGTGCTGGCTGCAGTAGCTCATGCGATAGCAAATGCGACAGGAGTCTGGATAAAGGAGCTTCCGATAACACCTGAAAGAATCTTGAAAGCCCTGAAGAAGAAAAATTCTTAAGTCATTATTATAGGAATAGAATAATAGCTTTTAAAAAAAAGGAATTATTATTTCTGTTTATCTAAATCCTGAGATAAAATAGCCTGTTTCCATATTTTTCCCTCATTTTTTTTTATTTCCATTCGCCAATCCTTTCTCTATATTTCTCTTTTTTTGCTACTTTTTTTGTTACACCTGACCATTATAGAGGACAGAAAATAGAGAGAAATCTTTGTTTATGCCTGATATGAATTGGCATAAAGATTGCTCTTTTGTTTTCCCACAAAGACCGCCATGGTAAAATTTATCGTTAACAGGAACCAGATAGGGATAAATCATTTAAAAAGGAGGAAGAATAACATGGATAAAATCAAATCATTTGGAGCCATATGTTTTATAGTTTTATTTTTCACATCGTTGGTTTATGCACGAGCACCGTTTCAGGTCAGCGCCAATTTTAGCCTTGGCTTTCCGCAAAATGAATTCAAAGATATTGTGGATAAAATTGGAATTAGTGGTACAGGGCATTTCGCCTTTAATTTTCCCAGGTCTCCCTTTTTAGTGGGAGTTTCATTAGGTTATCTGGTATATGGAAGTGAAACGCGGGAAGAGCCTTTTAGTGCAACGGTCCCGGATGTTTTGGTTGATGTTACAACCATAAACAGCATCTTTATGTGTCATTTTTTATTTCGTATCCAGCCTCCAGAAGGGAAACTTCGTCCTTATCTTGATGGATTGATAGGATTTAATTATTTAACGACCAACACAGGCGTCAGCAGCCAGAACGAAATTGGCTATGATTCTGTACTCAGCTCCAATATTTTAAATGATTTTGCCCTTAGTTATGGAGCAGGCGGCGGCTTGATGATCCAAGTGTATAGAAATAAAGAAAGAAGGAAAAAAGGTCCCCTTGCGGTTTATATTGACATAGGAATTTGCTACCTGAAGGGCGGGAGAGCTGAGTACCTGATAGAAGGTGCGATTCGTCTGGAAAATGACCGGGTCTTGTATGATTCTAACCTGTCGAGAACTGATCTTTTAACCGGGCATATTGGCGTTTCTTTTGTCTTTTAATAAAGCCAAATTATTTCAGATGTAATAAGAGTTGTTAAATACAGGACTTGAATGTAGCAGCTCTCAGATCCCTCTTTCCAAATAATCAAAAGTTTTCTACGTTATTAACCTATATTAAGAGTTTGTTCCTGAAGCTGTAAGCCAGGTTCCTGAATCAGAAGGAGCCATCCAGCTTCTTGATGAGGAAAAGAATATTATTTACATTGCGGGTACCCCTAATTTACAAAAGGCCCTTCAAGAACAACTTTTTTCCAATCAGAGCGCAAAGTATTTTTTTTAGCTTCTGACACTTTTAACTACTCTTCGTGCCCAGCTTCTTAAATCATCCAGCAAAATATAAATCGTTGGGAGAATGATCAACGTTACTATAGTAGAAAGGACCAATCCTCCAACAATGGCACGGGCCATCGGAAAGTATGGTGGGCCATTTCCCCCAATCTGAGTTCGAGTTATACACAAGGGCAGGAGACTGAACACAGTAGTTGAAGCTGTCATCAAAATCGGGCGCAGCCTGTCACCTCCGGCTTTAACCATTGCCTCATGACGCGATAGACCTCTGGAACGGAGCTGGTTGATATAATCTATCAGCACAATTCCATTATTGACCACAACTCCTATCAAGATAAGGACTCCAAACCAGGCCATTATGTCAAAAGTGGTCCCGGTAATCAGGAAAAACCACCACACTCCGATAATGGCAAAGATAATAGATGTCCATATAGCACCGGGAAAAACCAGGGATTCAAACAATGAAGCCATGACGATGTAGATTAATGCCAGTGCCAGGAGAGTGTTTATCATCATCATTTTTATGGCCTCATCTTCAAAGCTAAAGCTTCTCCCGTAACTCCAGGTGTATCCATCGGGGAATTTAAAATTATTCAGTGTCCGACTGATTTCCTTTCTTGCCTCATTTAACGTCAGGTCCTTTAAATCTATGGAAACTCCAAGTGATGTAATCCGGTTCTCTCGGCGAATAGTGTTTGGACTTTGATTTATTTTAAAATCTGCCAAAGTGGCAAGTTTGACTGGTTGGCTTGTGTCTTTAAAAAGGGTAAGGTCACGAAGTTGTTCAAGGTTTCTTTTGTCCTTTTCCTGGAACTCAACACGGACCAAAATTTCTCCGTCTTCACTCTGGATGCGGCGCAGATTAATACCGCGCATGGCGACTGCGATGTTTCGGGCAATTTCCTGGGGAGTAAAATTGTATTTTTTTGCCCGCTCACGGTTGACTATAACCTGAACTTCTCTTCTGCCAGCGGCTGCTGCAGAGCGGACATCTTCAAATCCTTGTATTTTCCCTAATACCCATGCCACTTCATGGGAAAGCTCGATCAACTGTTCGGTAGAAGGTCCGGTGAGCTGAATGCGCAGGACGTCTCCGGCTCCACCGTAACTTCTTCTTTCGAAACCGGGGCTGGCTATGGAAAGAATCGGGAGTCCTTCTCTTATTTCGTTTTTAATACGTTCCTTATCTTTAATGGCCCCTTTTATTAAAATTATTGTTGATTCAGCATAATTGCCCGTGTAATAGGTGTAGACCGATTCGATTTTAAATTTTTTCTGGTTGGAATAGAGAAATTCTTCGACTATATCAACTGAAGATTCAACTTTTTCAACAGTATAGCTGTCGTTGACGTTGTAATAAAGTCTTAGCTCGCGATTTTCCTGAGAAGGAAACATATCCTTTTTTACAATTGAAAACGGGACAGCAACGCTGAATAGAACCAGTATTATAATTGCTGAAGATGTTTTACGGTGAAGCAGTAGCCAGTTAAGCACCCGCTTATATCGGCCTATTAACCGGTCAATCACTGTATATTTTATATTATTTTGGGAAGATTTAATTTTTGATGCGAGAAGTGGAACAACGGTTTGTGCAAGAATCAGAGAAACCCCGAGGGCTATACAAAGAGATACAGCCACATGTTTAATCTGGAGAGAAATCTCACCTTGTTGGTTGAGAACATTAGGAAGAAAAACAATGGCCGTTGTGGATGTTCCTGCTGTAATTGCCATAGCCACTTCATTTACAGCGGTTATGGTTGCCTGATTTTTGTTGGGGATATATCTCTGATGACGATAAATATTTTCACTTACAACCACTGCATTGTCCACGAGCATCCCAACTGCAAGCATCAAACCTACCATGGAAAGTATATTGAGAGACATATTTAAGAAATACATAAAAGCAAGAGTCACCAGAAGTGAAATAGGAACAGCCATGGCCACTATAAAAGTGGTTATCCACTGGCGCAGAAAAATAAAAAGGATGATAATTGCCAGCACTGCCCCGAATAATCCCGCCTTTAGGAGTTCATTCAGGGAACTTACTACTGCCTCACCTTGGTCGAACATTATATAAAGGGTTATCCCTTCCATTCTAGGGTCTTTGCTGATTTTTGCGATTTCTGCTTTAACTCTTTTTGCGACGTTAACAATATTAGCTCCAGACTCTTTATATACATCAAGCCCGATGGCATATTTTCTATTGAGGTGCCTTCCATAATCCAGTTCTGGAGTGTCATAGCTGATATTTGCTATGTCTCTCAACTTGATATTGTGCTGACCGATAATTAAATTCCCAATCTCTTCAGCTGTTTTAATTTCTCCAATCGGGCGAACCGTGAATCGTTGATTGGCATCTGTGATTCGACCTGCCGTAACCGTAAAATTACTGGTTGCCAGCACTTGTGATAGACGGTTAAGATTAACCTGATGGGCGATTATCCGGTTAGAAAGAAGCTGGATACGAATCTCCTTTTTTTCAACTCCGTAAAGCCTGACGCTGGATACTCCGTTGATTCTTTCCACTCTACGTTTGAGATGGCGGTCGAGCAGGTCATAGGAATTGGAAAGATCACGGTTACTGGAGATGCGGACAGTTAATACTTCTATATCAGACATGGAAATACGTCCTACATAAAAACGTTCAAGATCGTTTGGCAGCTGGTTACGGATACTGTCAATTTTTTCTTTGGCTTCTCTTGCCTTAATGTTGGAATCTACTCCCCAATCGAATTCAAGAAAAATCGAGCAATTGTTTTCATTGGAGTTGGAAACCATTCGCTTGATACCGCTGATAGTTGCCAGGACTTCTTCGACAGGTCGCGTGATCTGTCGTTCGATCTCTTCTGGAGTTGAATTGGGGTAGGGGATATTAATATTGACATAGGGATATTCAAAAGTGGGGAAAAACTCTAAGGGAAGCATTCTGGATGTTATCCCTCCGACTACAATAAAGGAGATGAAGATCATTATTGTAGTAACGGGGCGCCTGAGCGAAGATTGTGTTATTTTCATTTTCTTCTGTCCATCAAACTATAGACCACAGGGATAATAATCAGAGTAAGCAAGGTGGACACAGTTAATCCTCCGATAACTGTGATTGCCATCGGAGCTCTTACTTCCGCTCCCTCTCCCAGGCCTATAGCTAAAGGCAGAAGTCCAAGCGTTGTGGTTAGCATGGTCATGATAATAGGGCGTAACCGAGATTTTCCGGCTTCAATAATGGCTTTTATCTTTTCCTCTCCTTTAGCACGGATTTGATTAATTCGGTCTATTAGAACTATGGCGTTGTTGACAACAATACCAGCAAGAAGTATGGAGCCGATAAAAACCACAACACTGATTTTTGAACCTGTTATCCACAGAGCAAACACAGCACCTATGAGGGCTAGCGGAATTGTAAATATAATTACAAAGGGATGCAGGAAGGATTCAAACTGGGAAGCCATAACTAAATAGACCAGGAATATGGCCAGAAGTAGTGCAAATTTCAAGGAACGAAAAGAAAGATTCATCTCTTCATTCTGTCCGGATATATGTGCAGATAAGCCCTTTGGAATATTCATATTATTGATAATAACCGTTAGTTCTTCTGCCGCTACGCCAAGATCCCCATATCTCAGATTTGAAGTGATGAGAGCAACTCTTTCCTGGTCAACCCGGCGAATCTCGCTCGGGCCGATTCCAACCACAATATCGGCGACTCCTTCCAGGGGGATTGGATGTTCACTTTCCGGATTAATGATCAATTGGCGGATATCTTCGATGGATGTGCGGTCTTCTTCCCGGGAGCGGACCAGAACATCAATTTTTCGATCATGCCAGGAATAGCGTGTAGCAACCTCACCTCGAATTTTTTTAACCACCCGGTCGGCAATATCATAGACATTTAATCCCAATGCGGCCGCCCGTTCACGATCAAAATGAATCTGGATTTCAGGATGACCGATTTCCATCGTTGATTTGATATCAGCAAACCGTCCCGACTCCGCCATCTTTTGGACGATATCACCACTGACTTTTTTTAGTATCTTAAGATCAAATCCGGCAACTTCAACTTCAATGGGTGTTTTAAAAGTGAATAGGGTAGGGCGGTAAAATTTGTACTGTACACCTGGCAATCCTTCAATATCTTCACGTAATCTTTTCATCACTTCTTCTTCATTTAGTCTTTTTGAACCTGGTGCCATGGCTACACTGAGCTCACCCCAGTTTTCGCCTCCTTGTTCCGGGTTGGCGTCAAATCGATTTCCGGTTCCTGCCACCGAAAAAGTAGTTTTTATGTTGCTTATTTGTTCTATAGACGTCTGCATAAGAGTCATGATCTGATCGGTCTGGTTTAGAGGTGTTCCTGGCGGCAGCCGAAATTCTATCCGGAACTCTCCCTGGCTGAGTTGAGGAATCAATTCTAATCCAAGATTTGGAATCAAGAGCATTGATATCAGGAAAATAACAACCGCCACACTTAAGACTGTAGCTCTGTGGCTCAATGCCCATAACAGGAAAGGCGGATAAGATTTTTCAACTTTTGAATAACACCAGGTAAAAAGTTTTAGTACCGGTTTTAAAACAAAGCGGATTCCCCTGGAAAAGGTCCGGAAAATCACAAATATAACCTTAAGGATAAAAACTGGAATAGCTGTAAAAATAAATAAACGAAGACCTCTTAATAATTTACCAAAACGAGTGCGCGGATCTGGAGACAGGGAATCTCTTTCACCAGAATGTCTCTGTTTTTTTGTAGAGGCCAGCATCGGAATTAGTGTAAGAGCCACTATAAGTGAAACTAAGAGAGCGAAAGTAATGGTTAATGCTTGATCACGAAACAGTTGACCTGCAATACCCTTGACAAAAACGAGTGGAAAGAAAACAGCTATTGTTGTCAAAGTGGAAGCGGTTACAGCCCTACCAACCTCACTGGCACCATCACGTGCTGCAGTAATAACATCTTTACCTTTTTCACGGTGACGGGATATATTTTCCAGAACAACAATGGAATTATCCAGCAGCATACCTATGCCCAGGGCAATTCCACCCAGGGACATGATGTTGAGGGAAAGGTCGGCTGTGTACATTAAGTTGAATGTAGCAATGACTGATACAGGTATGGAAAGTGAGATAATAACAGTTGTCCAAAAGTTACGAAGGAAAAAATAAAGGATTATAATGGCTAATAAGCCGCCTAGCAGGCCGGCATAAATGACTTCATTAACAGCTTGTTTAATAAAAACTGCCTGGTCGTAGACCTTGACAATCTTTAAATCAGGGGGAAGTATTTCTCTTATTCTTTTAAGATGATTTTCAACCTCTCTGGCGACAGAAACCGTATTGGCATCTCCTTCCTTATATATAGCGATTTCGACCGCTTCTATGCCATCCATTCGTGTAATGGCTTTACGTTCTTTATAGCCATGACGAACTGTGGCAATATCCTTTAGATATATCGGGATACCATTTTTATATTCCACTATCACATTGCCCATCTCTTCAACGGATTGGAACTGGTTAAGAGTTCTAATAAGGAACTGGTGTGTCCCTTCTTCCAGACGGCCTCCGGAAAGATTTACATTCTCTGCTCTTAGAATGCGTGTGATAGTAACAATCGGAAGATTGAGCTGTGCCAGCTTCATCTGATCTATAAAAATCTGGATTTCATCTTCCAGTCCACCGCTAATTTTTGCCGCGGCCACACCTAGAGCAGATTCCAGTTCCTTCTTTATCTGTTCATCGGCAAAACGTCTCAAAGACTTCAGTTTTTCTTCATCAAAAGTTTTTAAGTCTTCCTCTGTATCTTCTTCTGATCTTTTATAGAAGCCAAAGCGCATAATTGGGTCTAAAGAGGGATCAAAACGCAAGATGATGGGCTTTGTAACCTCAAGAGGAAGCTCGAGCGTATCCATTTTTTCTCTCACATCCAGAATGGCATAGTCCATATCTGTACCCCAGGCAAACTCAAGGATAACGTCAGATTGGCCTGAACGGGAGATTGAGTTGATTTTCTGCACATTTTTTACCACTCCCACGATTTCTTCAATGGGCTTTGTGATCAAATTTTCAATCTCTACCGGTGCAGCTCCCTCATATTCTGTCCGGATAGTGAGCGTGGGATAGGTCAGCTCAGGGAGTAAATTGATTTTAAGCCGGGTAAAAGAGACAAATCCAAAAAGCAGGACGGCAATGGTGAACATTGCCACTGTCACTCGGCGTTTGATGGAAGTAAGAATAACTTTTTTCACTGGTTGACTACGTTGACTTTTGAGCCATCTTCCAGGCTACTCAGTCCGGTTGTAACAATTGTATCCCCAGCATTTAGACCGGATAGGATTTCGATATGGGTTGTATTGTTATACCCGATTTCTACTTTTCTTTTAGATACGGTATCTTCGTTGACCACAAAAACCGAAAATTCAATATCCTCTGTAACAATGGCATTTTTGGGGACAAGTAATGTGTTTTTGTGGGTATCGTATATGATTTGTGCTCGTGTAAACATACCGGGTTTCAGTTTATCTGTTTTATCATCTACAACAACTGTTACCTTAACTGTTCCTGTGCCTGCATTTACAACAGGGCTTATTCGTAGAATTTTCCCTTTAAATTCAACGCCGGGCAGAGCATCTGCCGAAAGATTTGCAGGAAAACCAATTTGTAATTTATTTATTTCCCGTTCCGGAATATGAAGCACTGCCAGTAAAGGATCAAAATCCGTGATATGGAATGTAGGCTGATTCAAATTCACCATGTTGCCGACTTTGATATGTCGACGAGAAATAATACCGTTTATTGGCGCTTTTATTTTTGTATAATTAAGTCTAAGCTGGGCTAAATCACAGACGGCTTTTTGCGTGTGATATTCTGACTTTGTCTTTTCATAAGCTTCCAAGCTTGTAATCTTATTTTTAAAAAGGTTCTCGTTCCGCTCGAACTCGCTGGCTAACTGCTCCAGTCTTGATTTAGCCTGGTTTAGTTCTAATATAAACTGTTCATCGTCCAGTTTGGCCAGTACCTGACCGGCTTTTATTGAATCGCCCTCCTCTACGAAAAAATATTTGACCACGCCGCTGACTTTAGCCACAACCTCTGCTTCTGCTTCGGCTTCTAAAGTTGCAGAGCCGGTGTAGGTTGCAGTTACTGATCCCAGAATAACTTTTGCTGTTTCAACAGGGATGCCAGGGTCATCATTTTTTTCTTTTGTTGCCTGGGAATTGGATTGATTGCTGCAACTATAAAACAAGATTGTGAATGCAAAAAAAATAACAATAAATAACAGTTTTTTGAATTTATTACTCATAGTTCTGCCCCGTACTGAAATAGAATTAATCCTTTATCCATATATATACGCCTATATATATATTATACTCTACGTAAGACCTATCTTAAAAGTTTCAATTATTCTTATTTTATCGATATAAAATGTTGAAATACAGCCGTTTTCCCCAGGAAATGAAGAGGTTGACGAACGGATCAAAAATAGTGTCGGCAGTTTTTGTGAATAATCCAGGAGAACCTGGATTATTCACGAGTTGAGATTGCCGCAGATGCGAGACGCAGGGCATGAAGCTGTGGTTCTCCACTGCGAATGCCCTGTAACAAAGCAGATGGGGTGAGATCGTCTCGCCCGTAGGGTAAAAAATGCCGACATAAAATTAAAATGAGTACATTGGAGAAGGTTTGAATATTAATTTTGATAAAAAATCGAAATGATGAGCTCGTATCATAGAAAATGAAAAATAGTGTCGGCAGTTTTTATGAATAATCCAGGTTATTTAAATTAGGAAGAGAGGGAAGTACTTTTTAGAGGTTTTTATTTTTGCGGTTCTTTTTTTGTTCAAGACCTTTTATGATTGTGGTGACTGTCCAGTTGAAAGGGACTGGAATATTTAGCTTTTCTCCGTATTCAACAATTTTTCCATTAAGAAAGTCAATTTCTGTCTTTCCTCCTTTTTCTATGTCAACCAGCATGGAGGGTTTATGGTAACCACCTTTACTTAAATAGGATAGGCCCAGGTCATAAAAATTATCTGGAAATTTGATCCCGGTTCCTTCCGCAACTTTTATTCCTTCAAGAAGAAGTTTTTCTACAATCTTTCTCAGGGGAGGAGAATCCATAACCTCTTTCATTGTGAGTCCTGTTACTGTTGAAACTGATGCCAGGCATGCATTTAAAATGGCCTTTTCCCATTCGTGTTTTTTTATCTCATCTGTATATTCTGTTTCAAGACCTGCTCCAGTGAGAATTTCTGCAATTTTTTTTGCCAGGGGAATATTTCTACTTTCCAGAACTCCGATGTGGTTAGGCCGGTTAAAGAAGGCTATTTCCACTTCTGTGTCCGAAGTCATAGCTCCTGCATAATTGATTATGCACCTCAGAACGTTTTCTTTTCCGAAAACCTTCGCTGCCTGCTCTTCATTATCAAGCCCATTCTGGAAAACCACAACCTTGGGAGGAGTTGAGATTGCCTGTGAAACTTCAGTGATAACATCCATAAGATAATATGTCTTGATACAAATAAATACTACGTCGGGCTTTTCTTTTATTTCTTTTGGAGAAAAGAGGAATTTTTTAGGAAATTCGATAAAATCTCCAACAATCTGGTTTCTTGGATCCTTAACCGTAAGTCCTTTCTTCTCCATGCTGCGTAGACGTTCTTTTAAGATATCTACAAGAGTGACATCTATTCCTTCTTTTAAAAGATGGGCACCAAGAATACTGCCTATAGGTCCAGCTCCAATAACCAGACAGTTTTTCATCAACAAACCTCCTCAAGTTTTTTGAAGGATATATATCTTATTGTTGTTATTTTGATATTTAATTATAAAAGACAATTTGTCAAGCGCTCCACTAATCACTCAATTGTATTGTCCTTTTTTATTCTTGCATTATTTAAGAAATACAGTATAATTATTTACAAAGATGAGGAGAAATAAAAGTATTTAAAGCATCAATTAGATTTAAAGTTTAGTGAAAAGGGGAAAAATCCTAAGTAGACTTCAATAAAGACAATACTATGCAAAATAATTTTATAAGGAGAGAGAATGTAATAAAGAAAGAATGCTGCAGGATTGTTTTAAAAAGTAATTTTTTTAAGGAGTAATGATGGAAGAAGAAAAAAAGATTTATATTGGGAATTTGGAATATGGAGTGACCGAAAATGATCTTCAAAAACTGCTGGAAGAGAAAGAACTGGAAGTAAAAGAGATAAAGGTTATTAGAGATAAGTTTACCGGCAGGTCAAAAGGTTTTGGATTTGCAGAATTAGAGACTGATGAGCAGGTCCAAAAAGCGATAGATACATTGGATGGATATGAAATAAAAGACAGGAAGCTTAAGGTTAATAGAGCAAGAAAAATGGAATCCAGGTTTGATAAGCGAGGGGGATCCAACCAATTTAGAAAGTGATCTTTTAAGACATAAATAGTTTGCCATTCTGCCCTGATTTGTGAAAATCCTGATTTTTAATCCCTGGTTTTTGACATCAGGTTTTCCTTATGCTATAAGCTTTTTTTAATACGAAGTAACAGGTAAAAAAATAAATTCTTCAGCCGTTTTAGCCATAAAAAGGTAATTTTAGGAAATATGTTTAAATGAATAAAAAATCCATGTTTAAGAAGAAAAAGCGAGTTGATAAAAAGGGAGTTTTTTTATTAAAGAAAGCTTCCCCCTTGGTATTGATAATAAATTTGATTTTTGTTCTGACTTCCCCACTGTTTCCGGAAACGATTGTGCTTGTTCACTCAAACGATACCCATGGCACTTACAAACCTCACTTTATCAAGCACAATAGTACTGAAAGATTAGTGGGCGGGATGGAGGCAGCCAGCCATTACATTAACAAGATTAGAGCCAGAGAAAAAAATGTTCTATTGATTGAAGCTGGGGACGTTATGACAGGTACACTTGCTGCAGAAATAGAATATCAAGGTGTGTTTGGCGGGGCAATGATAGAATTTTTAAACAGGCTTGGCTACGATGTTTGGTGCTATGGAAACCATGATTTTGACAGAGGGCAACACAACACTTTGAAGCTGGCGAAATTAGCAAACTTTCCTACAGTTATGTCCAACATTGTCTATAAAAAAAGCAGCAAACTTTTTCCGGCTGAACCTTACCATATTTTTAACATAGGAGGTTTAAAAGTTGGAGTCATAGCAGTAATGGAAGAGAATTTCCTGTCTGAGGTTAACAAAGAAAGTATTAAAGGTCTAAATGTGCTGCCAGTTATCCCTACTCTCAATTCGTATATTCCTGTATTGGATAAACAGACCGATTTAATCGTTGTATTAGCCCACGGCTGGTTTAAAGAGGCGGTAAGAATTGCTAAAAATGTCCAAGGCATTGATATAGTTTTAGCAGCTGCCGAGGATGGACGGTTTGCAGAAGTTAATGGCGTATTGGTTAAATCAACATTCGGGCATCAAAGAACCCTGGGATATTTAAAAATAGAAGTGGAAAATGACAAAATTGTGAATTATGAGGAGGAATTAATATGGCTGTGGGCAGACATTAAATTAAAACCGTCTGCTCAAGTTGTTGCTCTGGTTAAAGAAGTTGAAAAATCAGTCGGCACAGAATACGTTAAAGTTATAGGAGAGGCCAAAGTAGACCAGACTATAGGCCAATATTCAAAGGGAACCGGGCAAATCGAAAGTACGCTTGGAAATTGGATAACTGATGTTATGCGATGGAAAACAGGAGCTCAAATCGGCCTGCACAATACCGGCGCAATCAGGTCAGATATTAGAGCTGGCCCCATAACTAAAGCTGATGTATTTGATGTCTCCCCCTTTCATAACACTCTGGTCTTATTCAAGCTTACCGGCCATCAGCTTAAGGATGTACTTGAGTATGATGTGGAAAGGGGATGGGATAGACTTCAAATTTCAGGGCTTAAATACAGATATTATCCTAAGGGAGTCAAACGATTTGGGGAGAGAGTCAACTATATTGAAGTTAACGGAGAAGTATTAGAGAAAGATGGGAAAATTCTCTGTCCTAAAAAAATTTATACGATTGTCAGCAATAATTACCTGGTTGAGCATGCAGAGGATAAGTACTTTGGATTTCCTGTGGCTGACCTGAAAGACACTGGCCTGCCTCTGGAGCTTTTACTGATGGAATGGCTGGAAAAGTTCAAAGTGCTTGATTACAAAATTGAAAAAAGAATTGTAGAAATCAAATCAGTGTTTTAACTCGTGTTTACATAAATGTTTGTTGATTCTATCTGTCCTACTCCAGTTGTTTTCGTTCAGGTGTGAGCCTTCAACCTTTAAATCTTCAACTCAAATTTTTCACTCACCGTTATAATTTTTGAATAAAGTTACAAAAAAAATAGTATATATAAAAAAACAATCAACTATGGTTCAAAGCTAGATTATAAATACTTAATGTGTATGAATAATTTTCTAGACCTAATTCCGTTTTATAAGCTTTACAACAGGTCTTACAGCCTATAAAATAAATTAAATATAGGTTAAAATAGATAAATATGGCTCATTGTCTTAAATAGGAAAAATAAAGGAGAAAGCCTATGAAAAGAGTATTATATGTGACTTTAGTTTTTGTTCTTATTTTCTTCATTTCTTATGCAGTAGGGGCAGATAAAATTAATGTTAAAACTGTTAATGGAGTTCAAGTTATAGAAAACCCGAAAAAGCCTGCTCCTCCAAAAAACGCGCTGACCAAGATGATCCTCAAGGAGGAACTCACTATCGGAGAAGGGGAAGCAGAAGAGGAAATGTTTTCAGCGATTTCTTCTGTTGTTGTAGATGATGAAGGTAATATTTATATGCTTGACGGAGAGGAGAAAAAGGTTAAAGTTTTTGACCGTGAAGGAAAGTTTGTAAGAGAATTCGGGAAACAAGGTCAAGGCCCAGGGGAATTTAGCCTGCCAATTTTAATTCAATTTTCTAACAAAGGTGAACTAGTGGTTGAAGATCCTCTTAATGCGAGGATAGCATTTTTTACTACTGAGGGAAAGTTCTTAAAAAATTTATCCACAGCCAAAGCTCTTGGTTTAGCTCTTGTTATTTTTGATTCTCAGGGAAATATTATCGGCCAACAGGTTGTTCCTGCCGGAAACAAGCTAACGCGGGATTGTATAAAATATGACAGCGAGCTCAAGCCACTCTTTACCTTTGCTTCAATGGACAATACTAGTCTTTTGCAGGGAAAAATTAATCCATTTCGAATTGTCATTTTTTATCAATTGGGTAAAAACGATGCAATTTTTTATAGCAATCCTGAGGAGTATGAAGTTACGGTTGTAAATTCAGAGGGGAAATTGATAAAAAGAATTTTAAAAAAGTATGACCCGGTTAAAGTTACTGAAGAAGATAAAAAAGAATTTTTTGATAGCCTTCCTTCTGAAGCCGCTCCAGTTAAAGATAGGATAGAATTCCCAAAATACTATCCAGCTTATCAGAATTTTCTCCTTGATGATCAGGGAAGAATGTTTGTGAGGACATTTGAGAAAGGGAAAGAGAAAGGTGAATATTACATTGATGTTTTTGATGCTGAAGGTATGTATATAACAAAAATTCTTCTTAAGGCTGACCCTAGAGTCTGGAAAGGAGATAAGCTGTACGCAATGGAGGAAAACGAGGGCGGATTTCAGACTCTCAAATGTTACAGTATTCAGTGGGAAAAATAGTTGAGTTTTTAATCTGAAACATTAATTTGTTTTTAAAAAAAAACCTTTTTTTGATTAAAAAAGAGAAGAGTATAATTTCTAATTATACTTACAATTACCTCAATAAGAATATTTTAATAGGAAGGAATCCAAATGAAAAACAGACTTTTATATAAGATTTTTTCCTTGATGGTTTTATTGATATATTTCTTTTTACCAATATTGCTGGTACAAAAGGCGAATGCCCATCTAAAATTCTGGGTTCCTGCAGATCCTCCTAAAGCTTTTTATAAAATTTCCGCAAGAATAGATATTCAGAGTAATATTGTCGAGGGAGGAGGAACGATCACCTTCACAAACAATACTTCTAAACCAATTTCTTTGTTGGCATTTGACTGGACTATTAAAAACTCTCGCTTTATCACAATTGATGTCCAGGGAAAACCTTTGGCTTTAGTTAATCCAAAAAAAAATCCTCCTATCTCGTCTCCTCTTCTCTATGTATTGCCGAAAGCTGTTAATCCGGGCTCAAAACTTGATGTAAACGTAAAATTTAGTGCAGGGGATTTAATTGGAAGTAATATTGAAGAGATAAAACTCATAAAGTGGTATCCTCGCCTCTGGTGGGACGGCCTTCCTGTTTTTGACACATTTGCTGTCAAACTTGATGTTCCGCCTGATTATGCTATAGCAGTCAGCGGTATTCTTAACAAGGAGACAGGATATTATGAAAATAAAGGTGTACGAACTTTTGGAATCTATCTCTGTAAAGGCCTGAAAACAGAAGTCAGGGAAGTTGAAGGTGTTTGTATTACATCATTATTTACTGAGAAAGGTTCAGAATGTGCTCGATTATGCCTTAATACTGCAGCTGATGTTGTAAAGTTTTACAAGAATTGGCTTGGATTTTATCCTTTTAGATTTCTTTGGATAATTCCAGGTGCGTCAAGACCTATGGGGGGTTATCCTTTTGCTTCGGGAATTGTGGTCATTCATGGACAAGAGCAGTTTAAAGCAAAACCACTTCTTCACTGGAATTGGATAACAGCTCATGAGATTGGCCATCAGTACTGGGGGGAATACGTCTTGGACAATGACGTGCCTTCCTGGTTATGGATTGGAATGGGTATTTATGCGGATAGAGAATATACGATTTTCCGCAATCTTAGTGTGGAAAAACATACTGGATTCATGAACAGATATCTTAATGGAGTCCGCAAGCGTCTTGACACAACTGTAGATATTCCTCCTGCCCAGTTTGAAAAGATAAATTTTGACCACAATAACATTGTTAAACATGGAAAGGGCTTCAGCATTATAAGTGCTCTTGAATGCGTTCTGGGAAACGAAACTTTTGAAAAAATATATAAGCGGTGTTTAAAACAATATGGTGGAAGGTGTCTTGGATATAAAGAGTTCTGGAGAGTCTGCGAGCAAGAAACAAACCAGAGCCTCCAGTGGTTTTTTGACCAATGGGTACGTTCCAATAAGTACCTTTGTTATCAGATTGTATCCCAGGAAAGCATAAAGGAGAAGGACGATTATATTTCTCGCATTAAAGTTGAATGTCTTGGTTCTCTGGAGATGCCTGTTCCGGTCAAGGCAGTTTTTGAGGACGGATCGAGCCAGATTCAATTCACAGATAGACATTTTAAAGTGAATACCCTGAAATATAAGAGTCGATCAAAGTTAAAAAAAGCTGTGATAGATCCTGATATGAAATTAGCTATGTTAAAAACTCCTCTATCCGTTACAGCTGACGATCTCTCTGAAGTTATATCTCAATTACCGTGGGAAGGTGCGGGAGAAGATGCCTTTAAGGCATTCGAGAAGGCTAAAGGTTTTAAACTTGATAAAGTGTCCTTATGGTTCAAACTGGGCTTGACTTTATTTGATGGCGGTTATTATAAGGAATCCTTTGATGCTTTCCAGAGCGTCACAGAACTTAAGCCCCCTCAACTTACTCATTTTTCATCGCTGGTCTGGATGGGGCATCTCAAGGATTTAGAGGGCAACAGAGAAGAGGCATTAAAATATTATAATGATGCATTGAAGCATGACACAGGGGGAACCATGCAGCACAGTCAGTTTGGAATGTATATTAACCGAAAGTGGGTTGAGGAAAGGTTGAAAACACCTTTTAAATGGGGAAAGAAATAACTATATTTTTGACTTAACTCGTCGAATTATTTATCTTTTATTCATGATTTATATTTTGACCGGCCCTGTCCATTCTGGAAAAACCACTCTCCTGAAAAAATTATCCTGTGAATTGAAAAAGCAAAAAGTCAGAATAGACGGTTTTTTAAGTGAAGTTGTCTTAAAAAATCATAAGGTTATTGGCTATGATTTATTTAGTCTGAGAGAAGAGAAGTCAATACCATTTATACGCAGAACAGGGGATGAGGAATGGGAAAAAGTCAGCTCTTATTTTTTTATTCCTGAAAGCCAAACCGAAGCTAACAGGGTAATCCTTGGCGGCAGAGATTCTGATATTTTTTTCTTGGACGAAATCGGCCCTCTGGAATTGGCTGGAAAAGGTTTTTGGCCAGCCCTTAGGCAGGTGATTTTTAAGCCGTTAACTAAGTATCTTCTTGTTGTAAGAATAAATATCCTCAAAGATTTTCTTGAGGTCCTTAATCAGAGCAATATTATAGTGTTTGATATAAAAAACAGTGAAATTTTTCCTCAGATGATTAAAGAGATCAAAAAAACTGTTTTAATCAATGAAAATTCCTAGTTTTAGAATCCCACATTGAAGTTTTATTTCTTATAGATGCAGGAGTGAGTATATTCTTGAAAAAAAAAGATAAAAAACCTAAGATGCAGATAAAATGAAAAACATCTATGTTCATCTTTTTAATAGATTGAAAGAGAAGAAACCTATTGTTATGGCTACAATCGTTGAAACGAAAGGCTCGACCCCGCAGGTGTGCGGAGCATCAGCCTTGTTTTCTTCAGAAGGGCTCCTTGAGGGGACTTTGGGGGGAGGTTTGCTT
>Ga0114922_10000681_pt1 | contig 32672 bp, 22 predicted proteins | sample AartaG_FD_100975 | JGI IMG/M metagenome (GOLD analysis project Ga0114922, IMG submission 100975) | Deep subsurface microbial communities from Aarhus Bay to uncover new lineages of life (NeLLi) - Aarhus_00045 metaG | ecosystem: Environmental > Aquatic > Marine > Oceanic > Sediment | place... | reverse complement strand
GGCTATCCGAGACCAGCTTGAACTGGTATTCAATAAGCTCTCGCTCTGTAAGATGACCTTTCATATCACATTTTCCGCCATATCAGGTAATCTCTGCGCCAGCGTCCTAAGCGCCCTGTACATCTGCGTCTTTACCGTCCCAACAGAACAATCCATAACTTTCGCCACTTCGGCATAGCTTAGCTGCTGATAATAGGCCAGAACAATTGTCGCCCGCTGCCTTGCCGGCAACGTCTCAAGGGCCTGCCGAACTTGTTCTTTCTGCTCGACTCTTACCACTTCTTGTGAGGGTTCGGGCGAATTCCGGGCCACAGTTACGGCCCCCAGCTCTTCGCAGCTCCCGTCGGCACAATCGAGTTTTTGATTCAGCGATACAACTTGCAAACGGTTGCGCCTTCTCGAACCGTCGATAGCCACATTTGTCGCGATTGCAAACAGCCAGCTCTTAATTCGACTGCCCCGAAACGTATCGGCTTTTTCATGAACACGTTTGAAGGTCTCCTGAAACAAATCTTCTGCCTGTTCTCGACTGCCTGTCATTCGCGTCAAATATCCCAGCAAACTGTCTCCGTATCGGCGTACAAGTTCTGCGAACGCCGTCGTATCGCCCTTAATATGGGCATCGAGTAAGCTTTTGTCAGTATTCACCATTGAGGCCAAATACTCCATCTACAAGTATAGACAGCTATAGTAGCTTATCGGTTGACAAATAAATGTAAATTTTTCGTAAAATTTTGCGCATTACGAAACCCCCGTCAAGACCGTAAGCACACGGCACCCGTTTTCGATTACACTGAGCAGTTTAACTATGTCTTTTGTTAATTTGTGGCGTATCTTTTGGCTGTGGTCTCGACTTTCGGCACCGGCTTGTCTATCGCCCAGAACACGGTGTTGATGAGCAGCCGACGGAACTGTGGGTTCTTGAAGTCGTCCACATGCCCAAGTGAAGTATAGAAAACACGCGATTTCCTGTACCTGTTCGTCCAGGCAACCGGCTCAGGCTCCTTGTTCGGAATCCTACCGATTAATAGCGTCCTGGTCGACTTCGTCAGCGGACTGGTCTCGTACAGCGAACCATTGCTGCTAAACGGTATCTGAACGCCAGCGAGTATTGGATGGCCTTCGGCACGTTCCGCAGCCGTAACCTTACACTTGGGTCCACTGCCGTGATGACCGTGGTAGTTTCCACCGAGCACCTCCGGGTCGAAATTACGCCACTCTACGCAGGCCTCCGGATGCTTGCCACGAGTATCAAAGGCGTGGCTGGAGGTACGCAAGGCAATCAGCGGCCTGCCTCTGTCCAGGTAATCCCGGAAGTACTGCATCTGCTGCGCCGGAAACGCCCGACGGCGTACAAACAGCACTACAAGGTCTGCGTTCGTCAATGCTTCCATACCCGTAATATAATCGCGCTCTTTGCCGCGTTTCTCGGTGCTGCCCTGGAGTATCTGGCAACACAAGCCGTATTTCATTTGAAGCTCATGTGCAAAGTCAGGAAGCGACTCGGCAGCACCATATTCGCTCTCGGCGGAAATGAAAACAACATGTGGACGCTTGTCGTTCTTGAAACGAAACTGCCGCTGACCTGTAATAGCCGTCGAACTAATTGTCGGGCACACAAACTTCTCGATGTGCTCGACTATCAGGTCGGTGCCGGTAAAGTGGCTGACATAAGGCCTGGCCCGTGAGTTATACATAGTATCGGTCAGGTCCCGCATCAGCACAACGTTTTTGCCGAACCTCGCCATATTGCGCAGGCCAAAAGGCCGGCCGAGCACGCACATATTCGTGTGCACGCCCATTAAGATAACGTTCCTGACTCCGCGCTGCTCTAACAGGTTCCAGACCTCCACACCAGAGTCACTGATTGCATCTTCGTCAGTTATCTGGATTGTATCGATTTGCTTGCGCCACGGAGAGCCCTGTTTGCACTTCGGCTCACAATCGCAGCCGCCGTCACTATGGTCAATGGGGTATCCTGTTTTTTTCTCTTTTTCGTTGAACCACCTGCACCATCCGCCGATGTCCGTAGGCAGGTTCGCCGCTTTCGGGGCACTCTGGGCCCGTCTGCGGGCCGGATGGTCTTTGTAGTGGCCGATTGTTCCGCTGGGCGCATGCACTATCAGCACACCTTTATCACGTGCTTTGCAGACAACTTCGTTCATATAAGGCGCCAGCTCCGCGACCCTGCGTGTCGCGCCCTTACACCAGTGCCGGTTCCACATATCGCAGATGATAATAGCCGTCTCCGAGGTTTCCCATTCCAGTTGACTATTGACGACCCTGAATTTGCCGCTTCCCTCGGATACCTCAACACGACTGCGGGCGGATAGAAGGAGTTTTTCATTGTTTGCTGTAGCTTTCACTTGTTTCTGTCCCGGGACAAAATTGCCTGAGAGAATACTACCAAGCAGCAAAAACACAATGCTCATAACTTTAGGTTTATTGTTTGCCATAATATAGATACCTCCAGGACGAATCCCCATTCTACGCTCGCCGTTGCTTTGCTCACCTTTTTTACGATGTAATTGCTTTTCCAATTAATATCGGCCGGGCCATCCGGCACTTTAACATTACTCCTCGGCGCACCTGATATAGACGGCTAACTCGTTACCGATACCGCGAGGTTTACTCCATGTTTGATTTCCGGCGTCAACATTTACTTTTGCTTGTCTGACTTGTTTTCCGGTTACACAATCAAACCAGTAGAATTCATAAGTACCGGCAGTCATATCTCTTAATCCAATTTTGCCCTTGAGGGCGGGTGTGTAAGCGATGTAACTGTTCCCCGGCAGCGCCAATACGTATTTCGTGCCGTCATATCCTAATTTGTCGTTTGGTGACATTTCATTGAAGTTAGTTGACTCAAAAAAGCGTACCAACCTTCCACAGTCTCGAAGGTCACTTTCCTTTGTTGTGGCGATGTCCATTCTTAGAATCATCACGTACGCGCCGCCCATCGCACATGCCCAGCTTTTCCTGCGCGCCTCTTCTCCTGTTCCAAAGTCTGCTGCTTCAGACATATTGAGATTGTACCTGCCCTTGGCCTCCCTCCATGCACGAACCATACCACCGTGCAGCACATCAGCACTCGACTTATTGTATTGAATGGCAAACTGGTCGATGTTCGGCTCATCTGCAAACTCGCAGAAATCCAGCCCACTGAGTTTGTGCACGGCTATCACGTGGTCGTAATCATCGGCTGCCCGAATCTGGGCGGCGATATTTTTCACCCGCTTGGCGCTGAACGCCTCTTGATATTCCTCCGCGATACACCATATCAGGTTCTTATGGTGCTCGAACCGGTCAACGATTGTGTAGATAAAATCTCTCTCTCCTTTGTCCACCTGATTACCCGTACTCCAAATCCGTGCACTGTCGTCATAGAAAAAGAAATAGATAACAATGCCGTTGTTATCCATCTCTGTAAACCATACTTCCCACTGTTCGAGTACCTTCACGTTGATACCTTTGGCATGGTTGTTGTTCACAAATAGATTGTGTGTTTTATCGCCGTCGCCGCCGTGTGACCGCACGGCCATAAGGTAAATGCAGTTTGCGCCGGTTCCTTTTAGTTTCTCAATCAGTTTCATTTGGTCGCCGTCGCGAGTTCCATCAGGATTTAACTTGCCGCGATAAAGAAAATCTTCCGGGTCGCCGGGACCGCACATAAAAAACGGCCTGCCGCCTTTGCGTTTAAGCCACTGAGGATGGTCACCAGCGACAATTATCTGGCCCTTCCGAGCCTCGGACCCCCTAACAGGATTTTCAGACAAATCCGTTCGCTTACCGCTACCGAAGTTGCCAACTGCAATCGCCCAATCGGAAACGTAAGGGGCCTTCCACACGTGCTTCTTGCGGCCAAGCGCACCGAACCTGCTTTCCTTGTATTCCTTTTTGGCATCCACGGCTACAGCTTCGTCCTTTCCCGCGAGCTTTGACAGGTCCATACGAATCGAATCCGCATCCTCCTTGTAGAAAACGTAGTGCTTGCGGTCTGATGCCTTCAGACAGTACCCATCCGTCAGGCTGTTGTCCGGCGACATATCCAGCAAAAACCGTCCCTTCCAGAACTCGCTGGCGCAGTGTAACTGCTGCGGCTTCGGATAGGGATATTTACTTTTAGGATAAAATCCCCAGAAGCATCCCATCCCACCTGTCATCGTCAGCTTCCACAAGAACCGTCGCGTACCGTCCATACTCAAATCACCGTTACGCAAGTACGTGTGTCGTTCCTCATACAGATGCGGCCGTTTTCTGTCCGAGTTCAAGTCCTTCAGGATTTGCTCATATTTCCTTACGTCGTACCTGCTGTACGATATGACATCCAGTTCCGTATTGGCTCGTCCCCGTCCACACAAAAGATGCCCCCAGCCCATGTGCTTGTGTAAATACTCAGCCCACTGCCGAAGGTCCTCCTCGTTAGTCCACTCCTGCAGATCAAATCCGTAGCCCATCGTCCAGCCCGGCAGCGGTCCCAACCGAGCAGCAATATAGCGCTGCAAACGCTTGTCCGGCTCCCCGTTCTTGCCTCCAACTCCTATCGGCGTCCATTTCCGTGCCTCGTCCCCCCACGCCCAGATATGCACTCGGCCGCCTCGTTTGCGAACAGTCGCAATAACCTTCTCCAGTATCTCAAACGTCTTCGGGTCAGGGTTCCGGCTTTTGTGGTCCGTGTACCTCGGCGTACCCAGGTTGAACCAATTGTTATTTACGTGAACAAAAATTGTATCGAACCCGTGCTTGCCCGCATCGTCAAGGTATGCCAGAACCATCTTCCGGTCGCCGAATTTCTCGAACGACTCCCACCTCGGAAACCGACGCCCATTCATATAAGCATTGAACCGGTAAGCCTTCAGCTTGCCTTCATTTCCAACCTGTATCGCAAACTTGTTCCCATGCGTCGTCAGAAAGCCCTTGATATTGGGATTCGGATTCGGCTTAATTGTCACCGTCCCACTTCGTCCATCTAAATCAGGAACCTCACTTTTGGTTGTGAAAGCCCACTTACCCGTCCGCGTGCCGGTGAACCGAAACTTCCACATCTTGTCTCCATCATAAAACATCTCTGTGACTCGCTTTTCACCACTGCCCGAATGAGTAAAACTAACCGTCGCCACCACATCGAACAGATTCCCCGAACAGGAAACACGGTCCACACTCCACTCCAGGCACTTCCACATAAATCCTTCTCTTTTACCAAAATCCTCACCTCCGCTTTTGGACCTTTTACTCGACGGATTCTTTGGATTTGAGCTCGCTGCCTCCACGAGCAGTTTCAGAGCCTGGTTTACCATCTTGTTTCCGCGGATTTTAGTGTCGTTCCAACTGACAATTAAATCCAGGCTTGACATAACAACCATAGCCCGTATGTCGCCATGTCCAAAACATCCGTATACATCGGCGGGAACGTCTGGCCAATTGCGCTTCCCATCACGACCCACACCATTTATCCACCAGGCAAAACTGTAATTGCCATTGTGGTCGCACTGATTGTTCCCCCCGCCGATTGAACGCTGCCCTCGAATCATCTCTGCTGATTTGCCCTTTGTTCGTGGAATCGAAGTAGGCAGCGGACTCGTCACAGCTAAAGTCGCGTGCTTAGCACTGATAAGCTGTTTGCCTTTCCATTTGCCTTTGCGCAAATACAGGAGTCCGAAACGCGCAAAGTCGCGTGGCGAAATTGCCAGTCGGCCGGGACGATTGCCGGTTCCGAACGCCATGAAAGTGGGATTATCCTGACATTGAAGGACTTTTGTAAGTTTGGGACGTAAGATATCAGCATCCACTGTTTTCCATGTGGACCCATATACCCTCAGGAACAAGGCATCGAAAAGCAGTGCCATATTATAATCGCTGTAATCGAAAGCCCGGCCCGGCTGCTCACCTACTCCATAGCACGAGATTTGGTTACACACATGTCTGAAGGTAATCTTGCGGTCCTTGTAGCCGAGTGATTTGTTCAGCGAATTAAGTCCTGGCTCAAATTTAGCAACCGGTTCCTCAACGCTTTTGAGCTTGCCCTGCTCCACAGCGGCAAGTAGAAAGTGCGTGTAAACCGGCTTTACTGCCGATGCAACGTCTTTTCGCCTGCTCGCATCACCCCATGTATAAACTAAATACCCGTGACGCACCACGCAGCCGAATCCATCGGCGTAATCGCTTAACGCCTTCAATTTGCGCGCTTCCAGGCCAGCTTCGTCCGGCCTCCTGGTTTCCCATTCCTTTCCAGGATAAACCTCTTTTATTTGCCCTGCTTTTGATTCGATAATTCCCGGGTACACACCGGCTAAGAACGCTAACAATAAAATCCTTGATTGCCACATGTTTCTCTTCTCCTTGACCGGTCTTTTCGGCAAAAATTATATCTGCGAATACCGGGTTGGTCGCAGGATTATGTCGGTGATGTTGGAAACGGTATCTTTGTAAGCAGGATTGCCACGCAGCTTCTTCCAGGCCGGGTCGCTTCCGAACACGCCCCATCTTTCGCCGCGCATTTCCATATCAGCAAAGACGAGCATATACGTAAGATTCGGCATTTAAAGCCCTATTAAAGTCTCGCCGAAGAAAACCGGCTGCAAACCCGTCTTTTTGAATATCGCTATCTCGCCGCCTTCGTTGAACATCTCAATCTTCTTCTTGGCCGCTCTTGTACCGTGACTCTCGTAAGTGCGAAGCTCGAAGATTCGCGATTTCTTTTCCGGCACTTCCAGTTTCGGCATATCCTTGAAGGCCACCATCAGTGAGCTTTCCATACGCACGTATGCCGGGTCAGCCAGAGCCGAATTAACAAAGTCCGAGTTGCGGTACTTACTATCCGCCATCAGCCGGTCCGATGCCGTCGCCACCGACTCCAAAGACTTATGCACCAGTAGTACATACATTGTCGGCTTATTCGGCCCATACACCACATTAAAGACACCGACGGCTTCAATCCCTATCCGGTTCATCGCAGCTATGCCGACCTCCCGCAGAAAATCACCCAGTGCCCTCGTATTAGCCCGATTAAGGAAGTGATACCGCCGCAGCTCAAAGTATTCCCGTTTTTAGCTACTTTTCTCACCAGCTTTGGCCAAACTGCTCAGCCCTGCCGCACCGGCAATACCCGTTGCCAAAAATTCCCGTCTTTTCATCTCAAAATCCTCCTTTCAAAAACGAAACACAATTCTATTGTTGACAAACCAAATCTAACGTTCGCTTCTCACATTAAACGAAATCTTTTCATCCGTCAAAATAAAAACAACCGCATGGGCTCCGCTGACATAACAGGATATATGACTTTTTCTCATCTTTCGGGGAGCGATGTGTTTTTGATTGAACTTTGCACCTTCACAAAATATTTATTTTTTGCCACTAAGGCACCAAGACACTAAAATTACAGTATATTTCTTTTTTAACTTCGTGACTTTGTGTCTTTGTGGCAGATTGTTCTGGTTGCTGTTTTGTTCAAATCGTGGTAACACTGAAAGTCCGGCTCTTTGACGGAAAGGCACCTAAATTATTATGGCCGAACATGACAAGACATATCGCATCTTCATCAGCGCCGCTGACCACAGCGCCGACGCCCATTGTGCAGGCCTGATAACCGCTTTGCAAAAAAGCGATCACGATGCTGAAAGTCCGGCCCTTGGACGGATTGAATGTGTCGGCGTCGGCGGGCCTAAAATGGCTTCAGCCGGGTGCAGCCTGCTGGAAACCACCGTAGGAAAAGCAGTAATGATATATAAAGCGTTTCGCCACGTACTTCATTTCTACAGGTTGATAAAACGCATAACTGGTTTTCTTAAAAACAATAAGGTGGACTTGGTTATCGTCTGTGATTCTCCCGCCTTCAACTTCCACATCGCAAAAGCCGCAAAAAAAGCGGGGATACAAACCCTTTTCTACGTCGCTCCACAGCTTTGGGCCTGGGCCGGCTGGCGAATTCGAAAGCTTCGAAAATACTGCGACAAACTCTGCTGCATACTTCCATTTGAGCAGGATTGGTTCGGCCAAAGAGGAGTAGAGGCTGTTTTCGTCGGTAATCCGCTGTTTGATGGAGTAAATATTGATTTGGACCAACCCGGAAAAAGATACGAAAACTTCGACACGGGAAACTTAAAGATAGCGCTTATGCCCGGCTCACGGGCCGCTGAGATTGACTCACTCTGGCTCCCAATGCAGCAGATAGCGAGCCGGTTAAAGCAAAAGTATCCGGCAGTAACTTATGTAACTGTGGCTGTGGACGCTGAGCGAGAAGAGATTCTCAAAGCGGCACAAATTGCCGGCTTCGAGTGTCAATATACCATCGGCACGGTCGGCAGCACTGCCGGAGCTTGTGATTTTGCGATTGTGGCGAGCGGCAGTGCCACTTTGGAGGTGGCAGCAGTGGGCTGTCCTATGGTGATAATGTATCAATCCAGCAGGATTTTGTGGTACCTGGTTGGGTGGTGGCTGGTAAAACCAAAGTATCTGTCGCTGGTCAATATTTTAAGCGATAAAGAATTGGTGCCGGAATTTATGCCGTACTTTAGCTCGATAGAACCAATTGCCGAAAGGATTGAGCAGCTTTTGGAGGACAGGGACAAACTGACTAAAATCAGTGGTGAGCTGATTAAGCTGGTCGAGCCGTTGGCCAAGAAAAAAGCGTCTGACGAGGTCGCAAAGATAGTCGTAGAAATGGTGACTGGTTAATTATTCGATACTTGATACTGGATGCTTCACCTAAGGTGTCCCATGGAGAGTGAAAAATGCAAAAGGTTTTGGGGTATATGTTGACGTGGACACCTTATGGCAGCTGGTTGCAGGGTGACAGACGCAAATACGTCAAAAACGGTCAAATACTTAAACCTAATACTCCGCTGGAGAATAAAAATAAGGAAAGCATGAAGTATCCAAAAGTATCGTTGACCGCCGCACAAAGAAAAATCATCGAAAAGGCTATAATTGAGGAATCCGCTGGCTTAAACCAGAAGATTTACACAATTTCTATCAGAAAAAGCCATATCCATTTGGTAACGGATTGTAATTTTATTTCGGCTGCTTCTGCAGTGAGTCATTACAAAAATGCAGCGAGACTGGCTATGGAAAGTAATGGTTTTGTCGGCAGGTTGTGGACAAAGGGATTTAGTGTTCGTTATTGTTTCGATGAAAACTAGTTAAATAAGGTAATCCAATATGTAAACCGACACAACCGAAAGCCCACCGGTTTATCCGGTGGGTTAAGGTCCAATCCGAAAGCCCGCCGGTTTATCCGGTGGGTTAATACCCCAATCCGAAAGCCCACCGGTTTATCCGGCGGGTTAATACCCCAATCCGAAAGCCCACCGGTTTATCCGGCGGGCTAATACCCCAATCCGAAAGCCCGCCGGTTTATCCGGTGGGTCAATTCCCAAACCGAAATCCCACCGATTCACCCTGCAGGTTAATACCCCAATCCGAAAGCCCACCGGTTTATCCGGTGGGTCAATATCACAAACCGAAATCCCACCGATTCACCCTGCAGGTTAACATCCCAATCCGAAAGCCCGCCGGTTTATCCGTCGGGTTAATACCCCAAACCGAAATCCCACCGATTCACCCTGCAGGTTAACATCCCAATCCGAAAGCCCACCGGTTTATCCGGTGGGTCAATATCCCAAACCGAAATCCCACCGATTCACCCTGCAGGTTAACATCCCAATCCGAAAGCCCACCGGTTTATCCGGTGGGTCAATACCCCAATCCGAAAGCCCGCCGGTTTATCCGGCGGGTTAATACCCCAATCCGAAAGCCCACCGGTTTATCCGGTGGGTCAATATCCCAAACCGAAATCCCACCGATTCACCCTGCAGGTTAATACCCCAATCCGAAAGCCCACCGGTTTATCCGGTGGGTCAATTCCCAAACCGAAATCCCACCGATTCACCCTGCAGGTTAATACCCCAATCCGAAAGCCCACCGGTTTATCCGGCGGGTTAATACCCCAATCCGAAAGCCCGCCGGTTTATCCGGCGGGTCAATATCACAAACCGAAAGCCCACCGGTTTATCCGGCGGGTTAATACCCCAATCCGAAAGCCCACCGGTTTATCCGGTGGGTCAATATCACAAACCGAAATCCCACCGATTCACCCTGCAGGTTAACATCCCAATCCGAAAGCCCACCGGTTTATCCGGTGGGTCAATATCACAAACCGAAATCCCTCGGCTTTATGCCGGGGGTACATAATTCTATTCCATTCCGAAAGCCCCCGCCACCATCGTGTATTTTTCTTTTTATATAGCCCCCAGCCCTGTGCTGGGGGGATTTTTATAGTCTTACATTCACCCAAACAAAACCCCTATACACCTCAAATTCGCCGTCTGTATGTGTTTTTCTCAAAATACCATAACACTGAGAATTTTGGACTAAAATGTTGATTGTTGAAGTAAGTACTCGGTATAATGGTGGGATGAAATAAGCTGGTAGCAATTCGATAACAGGAGATTGCAAATGAAAAATACAACATTAGTAGGTTGTATAGTCGCAGTAATACTGGCTATTTTGTGTATCGTTGGAGTGATATTTTTCTTGTCTCAGGAAGAAACCATACCTGAGCCTGAATGGTCATATCTTGTTGATGAATCCAAATTCCCGTACCCAGTGATTGACAGTAATGAGAAGCTGGAGGATATTAGCATCTATTGGTATCGTCGCCACCCCTACCGTAGACCTCTTAAACTTGAGTTTGTCGGTCATTTCCCCAAAGTACCTGACAAGATGCTTTTGTATAAGATAATACTCCAGAAGAATGTGACAGAAGCTTATATTCGGGAACTCGCAGAGAAACACTTCGACATGCCCACAGATGCAGTGTATAGACGCGATGTATCCTATTACCATCTTAATACTGATGCCTATAATTTTATGTATCAGGCACACAATGGATTTTTCAGAATATTCAAACATAAAAAAGCACGAGAGAATCTCAGCGAAGACAGAAAGGATTACCCCAGCGAAGAAGAATGTATAAGAATCGCTACTGAATACCTCAAAGAACGGGATTTATTGCCGGAGTATGCATATCTGGGTGGTGTGTCTGGTATTAATATAGGTTCGATAGGAGCGATGGAAGTATGGTTCACCAGGAATCTTGGCCAATACAAGTTTTGTGGACATGGCTCGGTAATTATTGTTTGTATTGGAGTGGCTGGGGAAATCACGGATGTATCCAAGCGCTGGTTCGAGTATCAGCCCTATAAGCTGGTACCAATAAGGTCACCTAAAGAAGCCTTCGAACACCTCATACATCGTAATGCATCTCCGAGGACCTCCACCGGAAAAGCAACCAAGGTGGAACTTGCGTATCACACTCCGTATATTGACCAGTATATCCAACCGGTCTACTGTTTCATTTTTGAACGCACGGAATCCTACACTCTTGTCCCCGCAATTAAACCGGAATATCTCAAATCGCATGAAGTGATGCGGAAAGAAGAGGAAGAAAGGCGAACTACCCGAATAAAAAAAGTAAATAATCATGACAGTAAAGACGGAAAAGTATCTCAATAAAACGACATATTTATATTGGTCGAATGATAACGGAAGACCTATCGGTAATTATGTAAGAAAATAGAGCAGCTCCAAAAAAGCACTTTTTTTATAAAAAAGTTCGATTATTATTGAACATTCAGGACGAGTTTGGTATAATAAAAAACGCCATAGAAATGGCAGATTTAGCGGAGAACCGCACGTCTTAGTATCAGCAGATACGAATCCCTGCATGTCGTAGGCAGGGAACCATTTTGAAAATTTATTCCTTAATGAATGGTGAATAACCGTGAAATACGCTATACGCTATACGAGAATCGATAATCCAACTTTAGTTCACTTTAGGCATTTTAGCTCACTTTTCACTAATTTCCCCTTTACAACTGTAGAGAGCGCACTACAAATCGCTCATTTTATGCAAAACAAACCCAATTTCCAAAATGCCCAAATGAACGTAAATATGGTATTATCAAGGGATTATGAAAAAAGGACACCTGGTCAACGCGGGAAAAACAAACCCAATTCAAAGCCAAAACAAACCCAATCAAACCCAATTAAAGCCAATAAAATGCCAAAACAAACCCAATACAAACCCAAACAAACCCAATCTCAAAACAGAATATTGATAATTATTCTTTTATATTGTATACCGGCGTACTTTATAAGAAAAAGTTAACTATGGATAAAAAGTGAATGGATACCGCGAATACTAAAAAATTCGACATTTCAGCGACTTTCGCGTGCCTTGGCACGCTGTCCTGTTGGGTACTGGGTCCGATTTTTATAAAGTACCTGACCGGCTATGTGGATTCGTGGACTCAGAACCTTCTGCGGTATTCGGCGGCTTGCCTATTCTGGCTCCCCTTTCTCCTTTTTGACATCAAGAGAAAACGAATGGATGCAAGAATATGGCGGAAAGCTCTGCTGCCTGTTGTGCCAAATATTGTTATGCAAAGTCTTTGGGCTGCGGCTTTTTACTATGTAGGCCCGGCCTTTATGGTCCTGCTGACGAAATCGTCTATTATCTGGATAGCAGGCTTTTCGCTTATTTTCTTTCACGACGAAAGGCCGCTGGTTAAAAGCAAACGCTTCTGGCTGGGGCTGGCGCTTTCTGCGATCGGGGTGGTCGGCGTAATGTATTACAAGGAAGACTTCGTCGCGACTAAGACCGTAACCGGCGTAATTATTGCCCTTGCGTGTGCCTTTACGTGGGCGATATACACACTTTCTGTGAGAATCGCTTTTAAGGATGTTGATTCTCACCATGGTTTCGCGGTGATAAGTATTTACACGGTTGCCGGGCTTTCCCTGCTCGCCTTGCTATTCGGCAACGTGGAAGAGTGCGTGAAAATGGGCGCCTGGCAGTGGGCGTGTGTTGTGATTTCGGGAGTAACGGCCATCGCATTAGGCCATGTACTGTACTATGCAGCGATGAGGCGTATCGGAGCGACCATCCCGGCGCTTGTGATATTGGCTCAACCGTTTATAGTGCTTGCTATTTCCAATATCGTCTTTGGAGAATCGTTGAATGCTTTTCAATTACTCTTCGGCGTGGTCCTGCTGACAGGCTCGGCCCTTGCGCTTTGGGCCCAGCAGCACCTGAAGCAACCTAAATAAGGCAGAACGCAACTCTTTGGATTGTTGTACAAACAATCCTTAACCAGTTCACGTTGTAGCGATTTCCGGGCTTAAGACGTCGAAGCTGGGGCCATACTGGCGCAAGTACAACAGAGTATAAGAGCGGCTGAAGACGAGTATGGGCAGCAAAAGAACCGTACCAATATATGGGATTGCGAGTATGCAGCCGAGACAGCAGCAAGTTACACACACACCCGCCATAATAATTGCGCCGACAGCAATTGCTATGACAATCTGGAAAAGAATGTAGAGGGTGAACCTGCCTTTGTTACCGGTAAGCAGTTTCCAAAACTCGCGCCAGGCAGTCATACAGGTCCCCTGTCGCAAAAACATAATCGGTACAACGAAATCCAGTGTGAATTTCTTTATCAGCGCGAAGGCAATGGCTGTGGGTAAGATAAGACAAAGCGCAAGCAAGACCATGAAAATGATGCCGAGAGGATTCGGGTCGCCGCGGCCTGCGAGTAAGAGGACAAAGAGAACCACTAACATGGCGATGAGCAGCATAAAGAAACCAAACCCGATGAGGCCAACAACAATGCGAAAAAGGAAAAGACTGTTGGCCTGATTCTTGAATTTTCGCCAGGGGGCTTTGACTTCTGATTTGTTTAGGGCAACGCAGTGCAGGAACATAAAGTGACCACGGCTGCTGAGCCAGGTGATAACAAGACCGATTATTATCATTACCACAACGGCGATTATGGCAACAGGGAGAATCCAGAATAAGTTGTCGAGCGTGACTTCTTTTGCGTGGTGTAGAGCCTCTTGGAATTGAGGTCCATGCCGCTGCTGTCCGCCGGGGAAATTGAAGTGTGGGCCACCTCCGCCGCCTCCGCTTCCGAGGTACGCCAGCCAGGCGCAAAAGCCGATGACAAACCATTTGCCAAAGTCGAAAGGCCTGAAAAGGATAGTTTTTACCCTTTCGATAGCAGGGCTGATAGGGTCGATTACACTTATCTTAGCTTCTTGCGAATTCATAAAATAAGTCCTCCAAGATAAACAAACCAGTTAACAAAAATCAATATCGAAATTGTTACAGTTAAACTTGAGTTTATTTTTATTAGTTTTCTTCCCATTTTTTTGGGGTGAATTATTACACCGTGTATTCTATACGGAACCTGGAAACAAGTAAAGGCAAAAATTAGCGGGCCCAAGTTATGGAACCTTAGAGCCTGGCGGAAATTACCGTGTGCCAGTGAGCAAAAAGAGCGTGTCAGGCCGCAGAGGGCACATTTTATGCCAAAAGTCTCGTATAACAGGCAGCGATGAGGCCATTTGAAGCCGAACAGGTAAAGTTCTCCCTCGCTGAGCTGCAAGAGCAGTGACCCAGTCAGGATAGCGGCGCAGAGAAAAAGTATTATTATATGATGCACTACTTGATACTCGTTACTTGCCCCGTTAGCAATTTTCGTTTTTTTCCTGTTAGAAATTGGATGAGCCATCCCCAAGCTGCGCTTGAGGCTGCCACGCCACGAATGTGGAATTTCTAACGGATCCCGCAGTCGGATTCACGATGCACACATCACGCTTCCGGCTTTGCCTGCTGCTGTTTCAATTGGCGTACTTCCTTCCGAATCGGCCAGTCGGCAAAAGCGATATAAAAGGCGATAATTATATTCGCTATTGGCACGAGAATTAACAGGCCGAGCGCCCAACTGTAACCAGCCTTAGAGCATATCTTGCAAAAAATCAACACCTTTATAGCCAGCACTATCAGGCCGACAAAAATACCGAACATCATTAGCAGTATGAGAAATCCTGGGGCCGCGTGTGTACTCTGCGAAACGTGGACCATACTTTCCATATTTTCTCCTTTCAGTCAGATAACAAATTGAGTTAAGCAGCAATATTCATACAAATATCAAGTTCGTAGTATAGCGAATATACGTTTGCCTGCAAGTGCAATCCGACCACGAGTTCCAATTGTGGAAGCGTCACTATAAGGTAAATATCCGCGTAAGTGCGCCCGTTCGAGCAACCGTCCTAAGATTGATTGGGCTTTTAGTTTTATGTCTTGCGCTCGGGTTTTTTGGCTGAACGTTTCTTTTTGGGCCTGTTTCTTGGCACATCGGTGGCATTGGTCCTCGGCAACCACTTTGCAAGCTGCTTCTTGATTTCGGCATACGTGGGATCGTTGGCGAGGTTGTTCCACTCCATCTCGTCCGTATAATGGTCGTAGAGTTCCTCGGTTCCGTCACTATACCGGATATATCGCCATCGCTGCGACCGCAGCGAATGATTATTGCGGCCGTGCGTCGTCAGGGCAGGCCGACGCCAACTTGCCCTGGGATTCCTCAAAAGTGGCAACAGACTTTTACCTTCAAGCTCGGGCTTTGGAGCCAAGCCACAGATATCTATCAGTGTCGGATAAATGTCGATGAAACTCACCGGCCGGGAACATCTTCCGCCCGGCCTGGTTATTGCCGGCGCGATTATCATAAGTGGAGCGTGCGTTGCCTCTTCCCATAGCGCGAATTTGCGCCAATGCAGCTTTTCGCCAAGGTGCCATCCGTGGTCGCCCCAAAGTGTGATAGCAGTGTTACCGGCATAAGGGCTTTTATCCAGTGCGTCGATTACCCTGCCCACGCAGCCATCCACAAAGCTGATGCTCGCCAGGTAAGCCTGCACCGCCTTTCGCCACTGTTTGTGCTCGGTGACCTTTTTATGGTCGCCCTCAGGCCTGGCCATCCGTTTGCCTATCGGCGGGACATCGTCAAGGTCGTTTTCATTGACATTAGGCAAAGTTACTTTGTCTAACGGATACATATCGAAATATTTCTGCGGAACGTACCAGGGCAAATGGGGGCGGAAGAAGCCACAGCCAAGGAAAAACGGTTTTTCGTGTTCTTTGCCCATCTCGCCTATAGCCCAGTCTGCGACTTTGGCGTCGCCCATTTCCTCATCCGGCACATCTACCGGCCCCCAGTCGAAATGTGCGGTTTTAGGGATGCCGTTTAGCGGCCGGTTCGGAGGCATCGGGTCATCGGGCTTGTTTTTTTTCTGCGATGGAAAATACTCCTGCCAGGACGGGGGGTCGGGGAAGCCGCCGTGGTAGATTTTGCCGCCGCCAATCACCCGGTAGCCGTGGGCCATAAAGTGCTGTGGCAGCGTGGTGGCTTCACTGAGTACCGGCGACTTTCGCCAGGGGTGGGGATTGAGGTAAACGCCGGACGTTGACGGCAGAATTCCCGTCATAAGACTGGCGCGTGAAGGATTGCAAGCGGGAGCTGAGCAGTGGGCGTTTGTAAAGAGCACCCCTCTCCGGGCAAGCCGGTCAAGGTTTGGCGTCTTTACATCCGGATGGCCGCCGAGGCAGCCGACCCAGTCGTTCAGGTCATCTATGGCTATGAACAGCACATTCGTCCGTTTAGTCTGCTTCTTCGTCTGCTCCGACATCACGGGCTGAGAAGTGCTCGCACATCCCGGCAGCGCAAATGCAGATGCGCCAACTGCTATCAGCTTTAGAAATTCCCGACGATTCATAGAACCCGATATTTGATTCATCTGTTCTGCCTCCCTTTGGTTTCCAGCTCTTTTCCTTACACGTTGGTTTTCAACTAATTGACTCATATCAGAGAAAGTTATACATAGAGGCCTATAGGGCCGGTAGCGAAAGACGTTTGGGAGTTTAGCAAGTAGCGTGCGAGTTGTCAAGTTTTAGTGGGGCTCATTCGCCTTGAGATATTTTTTTGAGGTACTCTTCGATGTTTGCCAACCTGGCACAAACCTGTAGTGTAGTCAATGTTCTCGACTTAGAGTAGATTAAGTACGAAAGGAGAACAGCAATCACAATCAGCACCTTCAATCCTGTATCTGAGTGACTTACGAGCCAAAATTCGTCTTCGGTAAGAAAGTTTCCGATGCTGCCATCGAACAAAATATCCTTCAAAATATGCATGGCCACAAAATATAGTATTGTGACCAGCCAGCTTATTGCTGTAATCCACTTCAGCCGTCTAAGTTGAGCCTTATATTTTTCGATGATTTTCCTTGCTGAATTCACGCCTACATCGGTCTCTTCGACAGAATTCTTGTCCATCTGCTTTAGAAGTTCCTTTTTGATTTCACTTTCTTTAGCCATCATTTATTTCTCCATTTCTTTTTTAAGCGCAAGTTTTGCATAATAAATTCGAGATTTGACAGTACCCAAGCTGCAGTTTAGTACCTGTGATATCTCTTGATACGACATTTGCTCCAGGAAACGCAGCATCAGGACTTCTCTATATTCGGGTAGCAATTCCTTCAAACACCTATGGATTTCCCCCACATCTTCAGAAGAAAACACGTAATTTTCGGCATCATCGGGAATTGCGATATTTTTATCAAACTCGAACAAGTTCTTTTTCCTCCTGAGCTGTTGATAAACCTTGTTACGTGCGATACGGTACAGCCATGCTGGAAACGCATCAATTTTCTTAAGAGTGTATATCCGCCTGATAACGATTAGCCAGGTTTCTTGAAAAATATCCTCTGACATTTGGGTATCTTCTAACAAACGACTTATGAAGTAACGCAGCGGTGCCTGGTATCGCTCGATAAGTTCCGCAAATGCATCCATATCACCAATTTGACAACGAAGCACAAGTACTTGTTCTATTAGTCGGCCGCTTGAGTTCATGCATTATCCTCAATGTATAAAGATGCGCTGTCAGTCAATAAGTTCAAGAAATTATAGATTTTCCTGGTTTTTGTCTAAAAAAGTTGTCGGTTTGCTCACAAAATGTGGATTTTGGATAAATGGCAAGTCAGTGTATGGAATTGCAGACCAAAAATAATAAAGATACTCGTACAAATGAAGGGCTTTATCACGCACTTTCAGACACTCTTACTTCAGGCCATATCTTATACTTCGCTTGATTGGAGGAGATTTTTCCAGCGATTGACGTGGCCGTATTCGTCGGCCTGGTTCTTTTCAAGTATTTTGAGCAAATCCTCGTCCCAGTCTATCGAGTTTAGAAGCTCATCATAGTGATGAACGGCTTTTGTCTCCACCCAGATGCCGGTTTTCAGAATTGCCTTTGTGCCGAGCAGTCGAGAGCCGAAGCCAAATACAAAGCCGACAACCCAATATGCCCACCGCAGTTTGCTGGGCCTGAAGCCGTATTCAAGAAGCTTGACCTGAAAGTCCTGATAGTGCGTCATTTCGTTACACATTGCGGCGATTAATTGGCGGTTCAGTTCGCTTTGCTGTTTGCTAATCTGAAACTTGTAGATATTGGTGGCCATAAGTTCCAAAGTATGTAAAGTCAGCAGGCCCTTCTTGATGGCTTTCATTTTTGTTGAAGACATCCCCTGGCCTCTGAGTTCGACATCTTCATTTCGCATTTGTGGCCGGATTATAGAGATATCACAATTGTCTTTTTCTTGTGTCTGTTGCACACCAGTTTCCATCTGTTCAAATGCCTTTCTTACCGACAGGGCTTATGTTTTCGCTAATGACTGTAATTATCCGAACAGGGTATAGGTTTGTCAAACAGTAAGATTTTTGGAGGTAAATAGACGCCACGTAAAACATTGGGGGGAAATATGGGCTTTGGCCAAAGCAGTAAAAGCACTTGCAGAAATGAGGATTAAAAGGTATCTTGTTTCGACGACAAATATGTATCAAGAACATTATTTAGGAAATTAGCAATGAAAGACACTGCAAAGAATCCAGGTTTATCAAAACTTGACGAACTATGTGTCCAGACGATTCGGTTTCTGTCTGTAGAAGCCGTTCAGAAGGCCAATTCCGGCCACCCCGGTATGCCGATGGGAATGGCGCCTGCGGCATACGTGCTCTGGACAAGATATATGAAGTATAATCCGGCCAATCCGAGATGGCATAATCGGGACAGGTTCGTTCTTTCGGCGGGCCACGGCAGTGTGCTTCTTTATTCGCTGCTGCATCTGACAGGCTTCGACATAAGTCTGGATGAATTAAGGAATTTCCGGCAGTGGGGCAGCAAAACACCCGGCCATCCGGAATATGACCCGCAGTCCGGGATTGAAGTTACGACCGGGCCTTTAGGTCAGGGCATTTCCAATGCCGTGGGGATGGCAATAGCCGAAAAGTATCTGGCAAACTATTTCAATCGGGACGGCTTTCCAATCATCGATTATAAAATCTACGTCATAGCCAGTGACGGTGATTTGCAAGAAGGTGTTTCTTCGGAGGCCAGCTCGTTAGCGGGACATCTGGGATTAGATAATTTGATTGTCGTTTATGATGACAACCACATCAGTATCGATGGTGACACGGAACTGGCTTTCACAGAAGACCGGGTAAAACGCTATGAAGCATACGGCTGGAATGTACAGGAAGTGGGCGGCGACGGCAATAATATGGCTGCTTTTGAAAAAGCGTTGGAGAATGCAGAGCAGGAGAAGGAGCGGCCCACGCTGATAAAACTTCGCACCCACATTGCCTACGGCAGCCCGAATATGCAGGATACAGCTAAGTCGCACGGTTCTCCTTTAGGGAACGATGAAATCAAATTGACTAAGGAGAGATTCGGCTGGGACCCTGAAAAGAGTTTTTATGTCCCCAAAGAGGCCCTGGCTCATATCCGAAAAGCCACCGACAAGGGTAAAGAGGCAGAGGCGGCGTGGAACAAGATGTTTGCTGAATACGCCAAAGCGCATCCGGAGCTTGCTCAACAATTCCAAGACGCCGCGGAGGGGAAACTATCTGTGAATCTTGATGATATTTTGCCGAACTTTGAGACAGGCAGCTCTATTGCAACACGCAAGGCCTCGGGCAAAGTGCTCGATGCGTTGATGCCGAAATTGCCGCTGGTCCTTGGCGGCTCAGCAGATTTGACGCCGTCGAACAATACAGAGTTTGTCGGTGCGAAGGCTTTCCAAAAAGGCGCCCGGGACGGCAGGTATATACATTACGGCATCAGGGAACACGCGATGGGGGCGATAATGAATGGAATCTCCGTAACCGGGCTGGCCAGGGCTTATGGCGGGACGTTCCTGGTTTTCTCCGACTATATGCGGGCGGCGATTCGCGTGGCCGCTATGTCCAGGTACCCTACGATATTTGTTTTTACCCATGACAGCATCGGCCTTGGCGAGGATGGGCCGACGCATCAGCCGGTAGAGCAGCTTGCGGCCCTTCGGGTGATACCAAATTTGCTGGTGTTTAGACCTGCCGATGCGAATGAAACAACGCAAACGTGGAAATTTGCGCTGGAGCATCGAGATGGCCCTGTGGCTCTCCTTCTGACCCGGCAGGGACTACCTGTCATCGACCAGGACAAGTACAGTTCCGCTGCAAATCTGAGTAAGGGCGCCTATGTTCTTGTCGGTGCCGATAAGCCGGATGTATTACTTTTAGCGAGCGGCTCTGAAGTTAGTGTTGCGACGGAGGCCGCGGAAAAACTGGCGGTTGAGAAGATAGCTGCACAGGTAGTCAGTATGCCCTGCTGGGAGCTGTTTGAAAAGCAGGACAAAGAATACCGGGACTCGGTTATTCCGCCTAATGTCAAGGCAAGAGTTGGCATTGAAGCCGGTGTCGAACAGGGCTGGTGGAAGTGGCTCGGCGATAAAGGCGTCTTTATTGGGATGTCATCATTCGGTGCATCCGCACCCGCCAAGATTTGCTTCGAGAAGTTCGGAATTACAGTCGAGAAGACAATAGAAGCAGCGAAGAAAGCTATGACCTGATAAGGTATTGAATAATAAGGTGGAACATTATGAAAGCAAAAGGCATCAAGTCCATAGCTGTAATGACGGGTGGTGGGGATTGTCCGGGTCTTAATGCTGTTATCAGGGCCGTTACCAAGACCGCGATAAACAAATTCGGCCTTGAGGTCTGGGGAATTGAAGATGGGTATCTGGGGCTAATCGAAGACCGGATGCGTGTACTTCAATACAATGATGTCAGCAATATTTTGACGGTTGGCGGAACGATTCTGGGTTCCTCCAACGTGGCCAATCCATTCAAGCACAAGGTAACAGTTGGCAAAACGACCCGGACCAGGGACGTTTCGGACGACTGTGTCAGGAACCTGAAAGGCAACAACATCGATGCGCTTATCTGCATCGGCGGCGACGGTACTATGTCCTCGGCTGCCGGATTTGCCAAAAAAGGCGTTGTCGTTATGGGTGTCCCCAAGACAATCGACAATGACCTTTACGGCACGGATATTACCTTCGGCTTTAACACTGCTGTCACCACCGCGACTGAGGCGATTGATAAAATCCATACCACAGCCAGCTCTCATCATCGCGTGATGATTATCGAAGTCATGGGCAGATACGCCGGCTGGATTGCCCTTCACGCGGGCGTTGCAAGCGGCTCAGACGTTGTTCTTCTGCCGGAGATACCATACCACCTCGACAAAATCTGCGAGTTTGTGCTTGGCCGGTCCAAGCGGGGCAAGAGATTCAGCATCGTGGTAGTAGCTGAAGGGGCAAAGGAAAAAGGCGGCAAAATGGTCGTTGCCAAAAAGGTTGCGCACAGTCCCGACCCAATTCGCTTAGGCGGGGTCGCAAATGTATTGGCCGGCCAAATCAACGAGCGCACCGGGCTTGATTGCAGAGCTGTTGTCCTTGGCCACGTACAGCGAGGCGGAACACCCACGCCGTTTGACAGGGTCCTCGCAACGAACTTTGGCAATATGGCTATCAAACTTCTGATGAAAGGCATCAAGGGCCATCTGGTGGTGCAAAAAGATGGAAAACTTGCAAGCATCCCGCTTTCTCGCGTCGCCGGCAAAATAAAGACGGTGCCGAGAAACCATCACCTTATAAGAGCGGCCCTGGCGGTTGGAACGAGCTTCGGCGTCTGATTAGCTTCGATTGTTCGTTATTGACCGATTTTCTCCGTCGGTAACTGCAAAAACGACGGCTTTTATATAATCGATGAATCTTGGCCAAGATAAGATTGTTTCGGAGATAATCTCGCGGCTTGAGGCCACCAAGGTCGGTCAAGGGGTGGTTAAAGTCGAGGGGACATGGGGGTCCTTTGCACGCTTATTAGCAGCTTGCATATCAGAGAAGCTGGGTCGGCCGATTCTCTACATCTGTCCGCATATTGATGATGCAGACAAGGCAGCCGACGATTTGCACGCTTTCGGGGCCGAAAAAATTGCGAGTCTGGGCGCTTGGGAGGGTGAGGAAGATTTGGCCGACGCCACCGATGAGATTCGCTCTGAAAGGTTAAAACTCGTATCTCGCATCTCACATCACGCACCTCGTTCGAGCGGAGACAGTTTTATTATTCCAGCATCGATACAGGCGCTTTGTCAACCAGTACCGAAGCCGCAGGCCCTGCAGGACAGCCGTCTACAATTGCAGGTTGAAAGAGAGGTGGCGCCGGAGCAGGTTGTCGGCTGGCTCGTTGAAAACGGATTTGAGCGCGTGGAAAGGATTGATTTGCCGGGCCAATTTGCCCGCCGCGGAGGTATCGTAGATATTTACGCACCGCTGACCGTCGACAAAGTTCTATCGGTCCAAAAACAAGCAACCCTGCCTTCACAGGATGCTCACCCCGTTAGAAGTAAAGCGTTTGAGGTTTCTGTCCCATTATCAGCAGGAACTTCTAACGGGGCCCAGGCGGTCAGGATTGAATTTTTCGGCGATACTATAGAAAGTATTCGTGAAATCAATCTGGATACGCAGCTTTCGAGTCGGCAAATAGAAAGCATCAATATCATTTCGGCGGTGTGTGGGGCTGCGCAAGAGGAAAGGGAGCTTTTTGTAAATATCCTGTCGCAAGATACCATAATAATCCTCGAAGAGCCGGGTGACTGCGAAGAAGTGGCACAGCTTTTTTGTGAGCGGGCCGAAAACCCGGGTCGGCTTTATAGCTGGACTGATATTTATGCTGGCTTAGAAAAATTCACACAACTGAGAATCTATCGATTTGCCACACAAGAGCCGGCAGATTTCCTTAAGGTAGATATAAGAAGCATCCAGCGATTTCAGCACAAGGCCACTTCTTTGTGGGCGGGACACAAAGAGGCCCTTGAGGAGTTAGTGACAGAAGCGAAGCACGGCAAAGATGTGCTGCTTTACTGCGAAGCTGAAGCTGAGGTCAAACGGATAGGTGAAGTTGTAAAGGAGATTAACAAACAAATCCCGGCGAATTTTAAACTGCTGTTAGGGTTTATTCATCAGGGCTTTGTCATAAATTCGCTAAATACGGTTGTTATAAGTCACCACGAGCTGTTCGGCCAATATGTGCTGAGAAGAAGACGCAGGCCCGCCAGGGCAACCTCGCCGGTGGATACTCTCAGCGATTTGCAGGCCGGTGACTATGTCGTTCACGCTTCCTACGGTATCGGCAAGTTCCTGGGTGTGAAAACTATACAGGAAAAAGGGGGGACCGCAGAGTACCTTACGATTGGATATGCAGACAGTGTAAAAATCCAGGTTTCGGTCCGCAATATTGCGTTAGTTCAAAAGTACATAGGCACGAGTCCGAAACGCCCGAAGCTAAGCAAGGTCGGCTCGAAAAGGTGGCAGAGGCAAAAGGAAAAGGTTACGGCCTCCGTTCGAGACCTTGCCGTTGAGCTGCTGGAAGTTCAGGCGAAGCGCCAGGCAACAGGCGGAATTGCGTATGGACAGGACTCAAGCTGGCAGGCCGAATTTGAACAGTCTTTCCCTTATCAGGAAACGCCGGACCAGACTACAGCCGCTGAGCAAATCAAGAGCGATATGCAGGAACCCGTGGCGATGGATAGACTGCTGTGCGGCGACGTGGGCTATGGCAAGACCGAGCTTGCGATGCGTGCGGCTTTTAAGACGGTAGAGAACGGAAAGCAGGTGGCCATCTTAGTGCCGACAACGGTATTGTGTGTGCAACACGGCAGGACTTTCACAGAGCGGTTCGCAGATTTTCCAATTAGCATCGAGGTCCTGAATCGCTTCAAAACGACAAAGCAGGCAAAAGATATAATCACACGAACAAAGGCAGGCAAAGTCGACATCCTGATAGGGACGCATCGGCTTTTGAGTAGTGACGTGGGCTTCAGGGATTTGGGGCTTTTGATAATCGATGAAGAGCAGCGGTTCGGAGTCGAACACAAAGAAAAACTCAAAAAGCTGCGCGTTAATGTTGACGTTCTTACGATGACCGCCACGCCGATTCCGCGGACACTTCATATGTCGCTGTTGGGCCTGCGTGATATAAGCTCGCTTTCGACGCCGCCCCTGGACAGGCGAAGCATAGTAACAGCCGTTACTGCCTATAACAACGAGCTTATCAGAAAGGCGATTATTCGTGAATTGAACCGGCAGGGACAGGTATTCTTCCTGCACAACAGGGTCAGAACTATCGAGAAAAAGGCCTGGGAAATTCAAAAACTGGTCAGCGACGCAAAAGTTACTATCGCACATGGACAAATGCCGAAAAGTGCGCTTGAGAAGACGATGATAGACTTTGTGCTCGGCGAGATTGACGTCCTTGTGTGCTCGACAATTATCGAATCGGGGCTGGACATTCCGAACGCAAATACGATTCTTATAAACGATGCCGACAGGTTCGGTCTGGCAGAGTTGCATCAACTTCGCGGCAGGGTCGGCAGGTATAAACACCGGGCCTATGCCTATATGCTGCTGCCGGCCTCAAGGTCGATTACACCATTGGCAGCGAGACGTTTGAAGGCCATTGAAGAATACTCGCATTTAGGCGCCGGTTTTAGAATTGCTCTAAGGGACCTGGAGATTCGCGGGGCGGGAAATATATTGGGGCCTGAGCAGTCCGGACATATTCAGATAGTGGGCTATCAGATGTATTGCGAACTTTTGGCTGATGCTGTTCGCAAATTAAAGGATGAATCCATCGAGCCGATACCAACCGCCGTTGTTGATTTGGGTTTCCCCACTACTATACCGAAAAATTATATACCAACCGACAGGCACCGGATGGATATGTACCGTAAAATTGCTGTCGCAAGGGGCAGCGAAGATTTGAAACAGATAGCCAATGAATTAGCTGACGTATATGGGCCGGTGCCGGACGAGGTCAAGCTGCTGCTGGAATGGCAACAGCTTCGAATCGCTGCAAGCAAACAGGACATAAAAAGCGTTGTCACCAGCGGCCGCGATGTGGTATTTTCATTTACAAAAGAGGCAACTACGCAGGCTGAATCCCTCTTTGCCGACACGAAAGGTAAAATTAGAATACCAGACCCAAAAACAGTATATTTGCGATTAGCAGCAAGCTATTTTGAGCCAAGAACACTGATGACTATATTGCGAAAAATCCTGAGGGAGAAAAAACCATGAACGAAAAGGAAAATAGTGCAAAAATGCAAAAAATCAAAATATGTGGTTTTGCGTCAACATCACTTGCACTGGGAATTTTCGTCCTTATTTATGCATTAGTTGGACTGCCAATGACAGTTGATTTCCTTGCAGTAATGATAGTTACAATATTCGGCTCGATTGGAGTAATTCTGGGAATAGTATCAGTCCACCGAATCCGGAAATCTACGCTTAAACTAAAGGGACGAGTATCAGCAATAACAGGGATTGTCCTCAATGTTTCATTAATATGTGCACTTTTACTCGCCTTTCATAATTCTCAAACATGGCGATATCGTGCCCGGCGAGTGGTGTGTGCTGGGAATTTAAAAGACCTTGGAAAAGCGATGCTAATTTATGCCTGTGGTCACGATGATAAATATCCTACGCCGGATAAATGGTGTGATTTGCTTATAAAATATGCTGAGGTAACTAAAAAAGAGTTTCTTTGCCCGTCGGCAGGCGAGGGCCGGTGTCACTATGCAATGAATCCCAATGCCAAATTGACTTCACCGCCGGATATGGTGGTGCTGTTTGAGACTAAGGGAGGCTGGAATCAGTTTGGTGGACCGGAGATACTAACATTTGAAAATCATAAAGGAAAAGGGTGCAGTGTACTATTTAATGATTTACATGTGAGATTTGTGAAGAAAGAGCAGCTTAGTGAATTAAAGTGGAAATCTGAGGAAGACCAGGAAGTTAGCTCGGGGAATTTTCGTAGGCCGGGTAATGATGAGGAGATGAAGTACTGGCTGAAGAATATGGTGTGGTATCATCGGTTCACGGATGAAGAGATAAGTGCAGTTACCGGTTTGTCGGAGAATAAAATAATTGCTGCACTAAAGAAATTTGACATTCAGCAGGATAATCGGCCGAAGCGGGAGGAGGATGGGCCGCTGCTGGTATTGCCGTATCCGGGAGGGCGGCATCCGCGAATTGGGTTTTTGGAGGGAGCGATTGAGCCGCAGCGAGAAACTAAGTTCAGCGTCTTTACCCCGTGGGATGCAAACAGCTACGTAGTCGTGGATTTGCCGGAGGCCATCTGGTCGAACTTAGGACTGACGTATCTGGCCCATACCCATATCGACACAATATGGACAAAGCAGGGAATTGAGCTGCCAAAGCTGGAATGGAACCGGCGTCCGGATGGGAAGCTGGATATTGAGCGAAAGCTCCCGAATGGAATCGTATTCGGCGCAAAGGTAAGGCCAGCGCGCGAAGCGGTACGGATGGAAATGTGGCTCAAGAACGGAACAGATAAGCACCTTAGCGATTTACGGGCACAAATATGCGTGATGACGAAGATGACGGCTGGTTTTGAGCAGCAGACCAACGACAATAAAGTCTTTACAAATCCGTATGTTGCGTGTCGAAGCAGTGACGGCAAACGATGGATTATAACCGCATGGGAGAACTGTGACCGGCCATGGGGTAATCCGAAGTGTCCGTGTTTTCATTCCGACCCGAAGTTTCCGGATTTAGAGCCGGGCCAGACGTACCGGCTGCACGGCTGGCTGTCGTTTTATGAAGGTGAAAACATTAATGAAGAATTCAACAGAATTAAGGCAACCGGCTGGCGAAAAAAGCAGGCTGGCAAAAGCAAAACCAATGATATTTAACAAACAGGAGATCCAACGATGAACAAAAACAAACAAAGCATCTTGATAACAGCAATAATTCTGTTCTCTTCAGGTTTTTGCGTTTCGGCTGCTAAATTGCCAAAAACTCTGGAAATCGGTGCGAAGGCACCTGACTTTAATCTTCCCGGCGTGGATGGAAAAAATTATAAGCTGGCCAGTTTTGTCAATGCCGATATTATCGTTGTTATTTTCACCTGCAATCACTGTCCCACTGCCCAGGCATACGAAGAGCGGATGAAGAAGCTGGCGGCCGACTACAAAAGCAAAGGCGTTATGGTGGTAGCGATTTCGCCAAACGACCCCAGGGCGGTACGTCTGGATGAGTTAGGCTACTCGGACATTAACGACTCGCTGGAAGAGATGAAAATCCGGGCAAAGGACAAGAAGTTTAACTTTCCCTATCTCTATGATGGAGATAAACAAAAAGTGTCCCGCGCTTATGGGCCGGTTACGACACCGCATGTGTTTATCTTCGACAAAGAACGGAAGCTGCGCTATGTCGGCCGAATCGACGATTCGGAAAGGTCCAAACGGGTCAAGTCCCGCGATACACGTAACGCGATAGAGGCACTACTGGCGGGTAGAGAAGTCCCGGTTAAAAAAACCAGGACTTTCGGCTGTTCCATTAAGTGGTCGGACAAAAGAGATTCCGTGAAAAGGGCCTTCGAGAGTTGGGCGAAGGAACCGGTCAGCATGGAGATGATAGATGCCAAGGGGATAAGAGAGCTTGTGAAAAACGATTCAGGAAAACTGCGATTGTTCAACATCTGGGCGACCTGGTGTGGACCGTGCGTGATAGAATTTGACGAGCTTGTTGCCATAAACCGCATGTACCGGCGGCGTGATTTTGAACTGATTACCATCAGTGCCGATTCGCCCGAAAGAAAAGACAGCGTCCTTTCCTTCCTGAAAAAGAAGCAGGCATCGTGCAAGAATTACCTGTTTGAGTCGGAAGATAAGTACGAGCTTATGGAGGCGGTGGACCGAGTTTCGCCTGGGGGTATTCCCTATACGATTCTGATTAAGCCGGGCGGACAAATTATTTACCGCCGGGTGGGATTGATAAATCCACTCGAATTGAAAAGAGTTATTGTCGGATACTTGGGACGCACTTACCAATAACTCGTACAGGGATGGTGAAAATCCCATAGTAGAAGTCAAAAAAAAACATCTAAGCAGGAGAAAAATTATGTGGAACGGAACGAGCAAACTTTTATTTGTGGTTTTGGTGTGGTTGTTGACAGGCTGTGCAGGTCAGTTGCAGAGCAGGAGAGGTAAATCGCCGCTTGATGAGCTGCCGCCGCATATAAAGCGGGTAACGCACTTCGGTCAGAGGGCGGACTGGTCGCACGATGGTAAGCGCATTTTATTTATCGAGAGAACTTTCGGTGACGTGTATGAGGTAGAACTTCAAACGAAGATTATCCGTCCAATGACACACCATTATTTTCACGAGGGATATACTCGGGCACTGTATCTTGCTAACGGCGATATTCTGCTTTCAGGGGCACAGCAGTTCGACGCAAAGGACCCGTGGCCGAGCCGAAGCGAAAAAAACGCCGAATTATGGATACTCAAAGAAAACCTTTCGGGGCCTCCTGTGCCGCTGGGCGAGAAGTGCTCCGAAGGCCCGGCGGTCTCGCGCAGGCGTATGCGAATCGCATGGACGCAGGGCGGAGCATTCTACATGGCGGATATAGTCTATGAAGAAGGTGGGCCTAAACTCGCGAACAAAAAGAAGATTCTGGACAGGCGGGATTTGCCATTCAAGACCGGTCTTGAAACACAAAACCTTCGGCCTCCGGATGAGAAGGAGCTGATATTCAGCGCTTATGGTTACCAGGGTACGGAAGTTGCCGGGCTTGATATCGAAACGGGCAAGGTGGTCAACTATTCGAAAGCACCGAACCAGTACGATGAGCCGGAAGGTATTTTCCCTGATGGCAAATACACGCTCGTTGAGTGCGATAAACACAATACCAAAGGGTCGCAGAATGTTGACATCTATAAGCTGGCGCTGGACGGCTCGGGCAGGACGGAACGGCTGACATTTTTTGGCGATTACGGCGGTTACAAAGCGTCAAATCCTGTGGTAAGCGACGATGGCCGATATATGGCTTTTCAATTTGCCAAAAGAGGTGACCCGGCCGGCGTCGGAAGAGGCATTTTGATATTCGATTTAGTCAAATATGAAAAGATGAAAAACTTTCAGGCCAAGCCGGTGAGAACAATTGTGTCAAACTAAAAATGCCAGGAACAACTTTGTAAAACACCTCTTGCACAGCTTAACAAGGGAGTATAACAAGAGACAAAAGATTAAGAATCGATTTAAGATGAAAAAGGTAAAATATTACATGTCGCTTAAAGTAGTCTTGGGTCTGTTTTTATCTGTTATGCTTCTCACCGCAGGCTGTGCGGACAAACCTAAGAGCACCTCTGATGGGCCTACCGAACAAAATATCTTAGCTGAATTTGCAATTGCAAAAGGTGGGGGGCCGATACTTCTTCCTGTTACGTTCAAGGGAAAAGAATATTTGTTCTTGCTCGACACGGGATGTTCTCACATGGTATTTGATACCTCATTTAAGCATGAATTGGGAGATGCAAAAAGGATTGAAAGAGCCTTGACATCTGGAAGCCCGATTATGGCTGAAGTGTTTGACGCTCCTGAAGCCTTTCTTGGCCCTCTTAATATTCAAGACTGTGGCGAAGTAACTTGTATTGACCTTGAGATGGCCAGTTCTGTCCTGGGAAGAAGAATCAATGGATTTATAGGGATGAATTTCTTAAGAAAATATATAGTCCAAATAGACTTTGATAAAGGCTCACTTTCATTTCTTCAGCCGCCACAGAAGCAGAATTCCCGTTGGGGTAACGAGTTGTCGATAAGCTATAATCCACTCGGGATTCCACAGATTACAGCCAATATACTCGATGGTATCAAAGTGGACTTTGTGATTGATACTGCAGGAAATAGCACAGGAGGATTAAACAGTAACATATTTAAACAAATTCTCTCAGAAAAGGAAATAAAAACTTCTGAGATACTACTCGCAACAGCCTCTGGTGTGATACGAAGCAGAGAAGCCCGTATAAGCAATCTTTCTGTTGAGTCATTTGAGTACCAGGACCTCATCTTCGGTGAAGGCAATTGGTCTTATTTGGGGCTGTCATTCTTGTCTCGCCATATAGTCACCTTCGATTTCCCCAATAGCAGGATGTATCTCAAGAAAGGCAAAGAGTTCAAGAAAATTGACGAAACCGATATGAGCGGCTTACACCTTCTTCGCATTTCCGACAAGACAACTGTCTATTCAGTCGATGAAGGTAGCCCGGCACAGAAAGCAGGTATCAGGGCTAACGATATCATCCTCAAGGTCGGTAATAAAGACGCAAATACTTATGACATGTGGGAGCTTAGACGGCTTCTAATGTCCGGAGATAAACACAAAATTATGATGACAACTAAGCGTGGTGATGATGTAAAAGCGTTATCATTTCTGCTTAAAAAGAAGATATGATATATTTTCGCGGAAACTAACCTCCTGCTGCTCGCTGACTTTATCGGATGGTATGTGATGTGAGGGGCGAAACTTTGACTCAAATGTTCATAAGTCTCTTAATTTGGGGCGGTTAGATTCAATCAAAAATCAGAGCCTGTTGCTGCGTTTTGCGGGCATAGAGGCCCGCCATCGTCCGCATTGAAAACCTGCTGCCTGCGAACTCTTGACATAGAGGAAAGAAAGTGTTATAATAATATTTTAATAGTGAGGAAAAAATTACAAGGTGCAGATTACGCTTTGTTTGTACCAGCAATGCTGTGATTTAGTCTCAGTTAGACACACGTTGCCGGTGGCGTAATGCTGTTCTGCATCTCTTTCGGATTTTACAGAAGGGGGTAGGGTTATATGGCGTTTAGTCATCACAATCGCGGGCAAGTTTCCTGCAGTGAAACGTCTGCACAATCCCTTGGCCGTAAAATCTCCGCATCTTTTCGAGGAAAGGGGAAAATGCGGTGCAATAAATTTATACAAATGGGGGCCATTCTGATTTTATCTGTTTTGCTTACACCTTCAGGCGTGTTTTCCTACACGGTTTTGTGGGACACTTCTCACGGGATTGCGAACTCCGGCCAATACCAGCCGAGTGGATACTATCAGGCAATGAGCGAACATCTCGGCGATAACGACTTTACTACGGTTACCACATCCCAGGGATTTCTTATCGATGACCCCGCCGGATATGATGTGATAGTCGTCTGCCTGACCAGCGCCTTTGACAGTAGCTATACGCCTGCTGAGGTTGGGCGCATAGTGAATTTTGTTGATGCCGGCGGCGGACTGCTTATTATGGGAGACCGTCAGTCTGCTCCTAATGCCAATATCGAACCTGTATCATCCCAGTTCGGCATCACATTCGGACCTGATGTGGTCTCTGGTTACCCCAACTTTTATGATGTTTATACCTCAGAACTTAACTTCTCCCATTCTGTCTTTAGCAGCTTCGCCTCAAATGACGAAATCTTCATGTACGCGGCATCGGAATTGTCTGTTACAGGCCCGGCTTTTCCGATAGCCCAGCAAGAGGGCACAGGAAAGACTATAGCCGCTGCAGCCCAATATGGCCAAGGCAGGGTAGTAGCACTTGGTGATTGCAGTTTGTGGTCGTTGTCTGATTCCGTGTTTAATTCCTGGGACTATTTCCACGAGGCAGACAACCCACAATTCGCCTTAAACACCTTCACCTATCTTGCTGTGCCTGAACCAGCGACGCTTTTGCTTCTCGGCATTGGCGCGGCGTTTTTAAGAAAAAGACGCTAAGCCTTTATCGCAAAAGACCGCCAGCTATATAAAACATCTCTCTTTTCAAATAATCTCACACAACGTCTTTCTGCGGATTATATTGTAATTTTCGGCCTAAGAGCTTATCATTGATACAAACAAGACCAAGACCGCTTATGTCGAGCTGGTAAATTGGAGTTCAAAATATGCATAAATTTGTTTCTTTAACAGTGTTACTGCTTTTTCTGTACGGCTGCCAGGCCGGCGGCAAACCAGATTCTATTGAAAAATCTACACTGAAAACGGGTCTTCAGGAATCCTCAGACGGTCTTGTCCTGACCGTAGCCGGTGAGACTATAACCAGCGACGAGATAATTATGATTGCAACAGAACCATTTAAGCCGATTGCGCAAAGCAGCGATTACGAACGCTTCAGGCAGCAGGCTAAGCCGCAGCTCGAAGAAGTTATTACAATCAGAATATCAAATATCCTGCTTTATCAGCAGGCAAAAGAGAACACCGGGGAAGGTATTGAGCAGATGTTGGAAAGGCCGGCAGAGGCCGAGGTTAGAAGGTTTATTGTGGGCTTCGGGGGCGATTACATCAAGGCCGAACAGGCCCTGAAGCGGCAGGGAATGAACTGGGCCGACTTCAAAGAATATCAGAAAAAGATGATTCTCACAGAATATTACGCAGCCTCGCAATTGCCGAAGACCGGGCCGGTCACTTACAGCGAGCTGCGGACCTCTTACAACCGGACGAAAGATGAATTCTTCGCTATTCCCGCGGCGATAAAGCTTCGACTGATTGATATTGAACCGGCAAAGTTGGAAGTAGCGGACCCGAATCAGGACCGGCTCGAACAAGCAAGAAAACTCGCCTG
>Ga0114922_10000680_pt1 | contig 32688 bp, 25 predicted proteins | sample AartaG_FD_100975 | JGI IMG/M metagenome (GOLD analysis project Ga0114922, IMG submission 100975) | Deep subsurface microbial communities from Aarhus Bay to uncover new lineages of life (NeLLi) - Aarhus_00045 metaG | ecosystem: Environmental > Aquatic > Marine > Oceanic > Sediment | place... | reverse complement strand
CTCTGCCCTCCGACTGGACCTCCGAGTGGTGCACAAACAAATCGTCACTGCCATCGTCGGGAACAATAAAACCGTATCCTTTCCGTTCATTGAACCACTTTACTGTACCTGTACTCACGTTCTCTTCTCCTTAGGCCTTTCTATTGGCCTTTCACGCAAAATCCTCGTCTTTCGTTCGGAGTACGCCCCGAAGCCCGTACGCGATACTCCTCGTCAAACCTGCCTATTGAACCAAAACAAAAAGCGCAAGTAAACAAATATATAAAATATTCTGCCTCAAACCGCCAATAGTCCATTCATTCTTTCTCCGCCCTGTGAGCGTTCTCCGCGGCAAAGATATGTGATAGAAAATGAAAACGTAGAAGTCTTAAGAGCCTTAAATAAAAAGACTGTCATTGCGAGCGAACCGCAGGTTCGCGTGGCAATCTCGTCCCTTCAACAACCAAAACCTCATTTTGTTAGAGCCTTTAAATCATCGTTTCCAGCTTTTCGATACCAAACTTAACTATTTCATTATGGTCAAATGCCAAATCCTTCGGCAGTTTTTCTATGTCGAACCATCGTGCCTCTGCTGCATCGTCCCCGCCTTTTATCTCAGTCTCTCCCGTTGTTGTAATGCCCATATATACTATTGAAATTACTCTGCCCCTTGGGTCCCGGCCGACAGCGCCGAAAGTATGCATCTGCTCCAGTTTTACATTCCCCAACCCTGTTTCTTCAGCCAATTCCCTGGCTGCGCCGTCTTCCAGTTCCTCATCAATCCCAACAAATCCACCGGGCAGTGCCCATTTACCTTTGAATGGCTCTTTTTTCCGCCTGATAAGCAGCAGCTTGACCTTATTCTCAAAAAGGCCGAACACCACAGAATCAGCCGTCACCATCGGCCTCGGCCAATCATAAACGTACTTGCCCTTTTTACCCATAGTACAATTGTCCTTCTTGGCTTGTAGCAATTGGTAGCAGTAATATAATAGATCGACCATCAATAATCAATTGCCCGAAATCTTTTTATTGCTTACAATTACCGAGCAATGCCGAATAGTTTCAAGAACATCCTGATAATAAAGCCCAGTTCGCTGGGTGACATAGTCTTGGCCTTGCCGGCCCTGACCGCTTTGCGCAAAAGCTTTCCAGATGCGAATATCAGTTGGCTCATCCGCCCCGACTTCGCACCGTTACTTGAGAATCACCCTCACTTAAACGAAGTTATTCTCTTCGACCGCAAATTTCTCGGCAAAGCTTGGTACCATCCGCGCGCATTCGGCTCTCTTCTTTCCCTCATCTGGCGGCTTCGCCGAAGCAAATTCGACCTTGTAATAGACTTGCAGGGCCTTTTCAGGACCGCTTCTCTGGCCTGGCTCTCCGGCTGCAAAAATCGTTTCGGAATGACAATGACCCGAGAACTCGCACATATTTTTTATACACACAAAATCCCCCAGGACCAGGACTGTATTCATTTGGTTGATTACTACTTAAAGATAATCCAGACTGCTGGTGCCTCCCGGACGCAAGTGGAATTTGTATTGCCCGTTGACCCTGCCGCTGTCGATTCGGTTAACGAGATGTTGAGGGCCCATGGTGTTGATGTTGACAATTATGTAGTCTTTATGCCCGGTTCTGTCCACAGTGACAAGTGGTGGCCCGTCGAGCGGTTTGCTGTTTTGGCCGACAGGATTTCGTCACAGTTTGGTCTGTCCGTAGTCGCCACAGGTACCGCTTCTGAAAAAGACATTGTCAAAAAGCTGCAGAGCTTGGCCGCTGTCCCGGTAGCAGACTTTGCCGGCCAGACTTCTCTCAGGGAGCTGATAGCTTTACTAAGAGCTGCCAAACTCGTGCTTGGCAACGACACTGGTCCGGGCCATATCGCAGCGGCCCTGGATACGCCGACGGTCTTGATATTCGGCCGGTCAAACCCAGTCAGGATTGCCCCATACCGAAAACGCAATTGCGTTGCAGCAATTGAACCGAACGGCAGGGGGGTAAAGCCCAACAGTCCCGACCCCAAATATGATGTCAAAGCCGTAACCATTGACTGCGTTTATCAAACGGTATGCGCGCAAATGAATTCGTGATGCATATATCGTATTGAGTATTTGTCTCTGCGCAATACGCGTCACGCACGATGCACGACCAGGACGCATCGCTCGCACAGGTCAGGATGCTCAGCATCCGCCCCCACGCTTGGCCAATAGTTCCAGCATCGCTGACATTTCTGATAACTGCTCTTCTCTGCTGCAACCGTCGTCTCGCCTGCACCTTTTTGCAATTTTACTTCGCTAACTATGCACAAAGCGGCAAACTGCTCAAGCCCAAACTCGTTCAAAACCCCAGCCAGTTGTTCGTCTCCGCAGTAAACAGCAACGCAGGCCTCCTGATTGCTTCCAATCTTTTGCTCCTGCCTAAGACCTTCCAATACCCGCAAAACCTCATCACGCAGACTCATTATCTTTTCCCACCTCTGCTCTTGAGCCTGCCAGTCTATAGAGTCATCAACTTCCGGCAGGAGAGCAAGATGCACGCTTTCAACGTCTTGCGACTTGAATCGCATCGCCGCCCGCGCCTCTTCCGTCGTGTGTACCAATATAGGTGCCAGCAGCCGGACCAGACTGTCGAGGATTTTATACATCGCCGTCTGGCCGCTTCGCCGCGATAAACTGTCAGCCGCGTCGCAGTACATCCTGTCCTTGAGTACATCCATATATATGCTGCTCATCTCGACAACGCAGAAATTGTAGAGGAGCGTAAAAACCCTGTGCAAAGAAAAGTTCTCGTAAGATTCCACCACGTTCGCAATCAGCTTTTGCAGCTGCTGCATCGCCCACTTATCTATCTCGAACATATTATCGTACGCGACCGCGTTTTCACCGGGGTCAAAATCGTCTATATTGCCCAGCAGGTATCTCAGTGTGTTCCTGATTTTTCTGTAGGCGTCCTGTGTCCGTCCTATCAGCTCATCGTTGCAGCGTATATCTTCCTGATAATTTACGCTCGCCACCCACAGACGAAGAATATCCGAACCGTATTTCGCCACCTCTTTCTGGGCATTAACATAGTTGCCCAGTGACTTCGACTGCTTCATTCCCTTTTCATCAACGGTAAAGCCGTGTGTTAATACGCTCTTAAACGGTTCCTCCCCAATTGCGCCAAGGGCCGGCAGAAGCGACAGTTGAAACCATCCCCGGTGCTGGTCAGAGCCTTCCAGGTATAAATCAACCGGCACAGGCCAGCCGATTTTCTTCGCGGCACTGTACCAGCTGCAGCCGGACTCGAACCATACATCAAAAATGTTTTCTTCCTTCTGTAAATCGTCAAAATCAAAACCTTCCGGCAGTTCAAAATCCTCACCTAAAATCTGGCCAGGTGAATCCGCAAACCAGCTGTCCGAGCCGTGCTTGCCGATGTGCTTGGCCACAGCCAACACAGATTCTTTTGTCAGCAGAGTTTGCCCGTCGGAGTTCACAAACACCGGCAGGGGCAATCCCCAGCTCCTTTGCCTGCTTATACACCAGTCAGGCCGGCATTCCAGCATCCCCTCAATCCGTTTTTGACCCCACGCAGGAATCCACTTTACATTTTTAACGCTTTCCAGCGCCAAATCCCGCAGGCTCTTTCCCACACCGGGCAGCTCTTTGTCAACGCTGATAAACCATTGCTCCGTTGCCCTGAAGATAACCGGCCCCTTGCTGCGCCAGCAATGCGGATAGCTGTGCACAATTTCACCCTCAGCGAAGAGCAGTCCCTTTTGCCGCAAGTCCCCGTTTACGTCGCTATCTACCTCCAAAACGTTTTTCCCACGCAGCCACTCCGGAACCGTGTCATCGTATCGCCCATCGTCCATCACCGGCGAATAAATCGCCAGCCCATATTTCTGCCCTGACAGATAGTCCTCAAGACCATGTCCCGGCGCAATATGCACAAGCCCTGTGCCGTCTTCAGTTGTAACGTAATTGGCCAGAATCACCACAAAAGCATCCTTGTCAGTCGGATTATTCTCTACAAACGGATGTAGATACCGCAGCCCCTCAAGTTCACTGCCCCTCACAGCCTTTTCACTGACGCTGTATTGTCCTTCTTCCAATTTGCCCGCGGCGACCGCCGCACCGAGCCGCTCAGTTACTAAAACTGAGACAAACTTGCTGCCGTCCTTTTCGTAACTTAACGCCTTATAATCCAGGTACGGATGCACTGCCACCGCCAGGTTCGCCGCCAGCGTCCACGGCGTCGTCGTCCATATCATAAAGCAAACCTTCGCACCTTCGACCTGCTCTTGTGTAACCAGACCGAGTTCTACCAATTTGGTGACACTTTCTTTGGCGACTGGAAAATTCACAAAAATACTTGGCGATGAGATGTCCTTATATTCCAGCTCTGCTTCTGCCAGCGCCGTCTCACACTCAATCGACCAATGAATCGGCTTCAACTGTTTATAAACCAGCCCCTTATCAACCAGCTCGGCGAATACTTCCAATATCCCTGCTTCATACTGTGGCCTGAACGTAAGATAGGGATTTTTGAAGTCACCGAATATTCCCAGTTCCTGAAACTGCTCGCTTTGAATTTTGACGTATTTGCTGGCGTACTTCATGCACTCCTTGCGGATATCGAGCTTGCTCTTTTCGCGCATCTTGTACCCGAGTTCTGCCACCACCTTTGATTCAATCGGCAGACCATGGCAGTCCCAGCCCGGCACATAAGGTGCATCGAAGCCCGTCATTGTCTTGTACTTCACGACGAGGTCCTTCAGGACCTTGTTTATAACGTGGCCCATATGGATGTCGCCGTTAGCGTAGGGCGGCCCATCATGCAGCGTATACAGCGCAGCCCCTTTCCGCGCCTCTCTGATTTTGCCATAGATATTTTTCTTCGCCCATTCTTTGCGCAACACCGGCTCACGCTGGACCAGATTTGCCTTCATAGAAAAGCTCGTCTTCGGCAGATTCAGTGTCTCTCGGTAACTTTTGTCCTTCTTATCTGACATCTCAAATCCTCAACAATATCTTGAATCCCGAATGATACGCGTCCCGTATCGCTCTGTCAACCCCACGCCACCCCTTCTCAGCGCTGCGACTGACTTCACCTCACGAATTTGTACATCAAAATAGTGTCCACATACTTGCCTTTCCCAAGTTTGATTTTCCGAATCTCGCGTCCTTCTTCGTCAAAACCCATCTTTTTATAAAGCCCGATGCCCTTTTTATTCGTGGCGAATACGCTCAACGCAAGCTTCTCTATTATCGCATCTTCCTTGGCCCAGGCAAAAACCGCCTCCATCAAAGCCGTCCCCACTCCCATTCGACGATATTCTGCAAGCACACTCATCCCTATTTGACCCACGTGTCGAGTCCTGTGCTTTGCCCCGCACTCAACCTGAATTTGACCGACAATCATTCCATTAACCACGGCAACAAGCAGGACTTTCCCTTTCTGATCCACATATCCTTTGATCCTTTCTGTGGCCTTTTCGACACTCCACTACTCTTTCGCTTCCTCTTCTGTTGTCAGAAAGTACTTGTCGTCTCTGAATACCTCTTGCCCACACCGCAGCAAGGCTTCGCTGTCCTCAACCGCTGCTCCACGCACAACAATCTTTTTGCCGTCTTTGAGCACGAACTCTTTAGCAAATATATTGCTCATTCTCTTCCTTTCAAATCTATCCAATACCGTCGTTTGGCTTGTTCCAATTCATCATTGGAATATTTGTCTTCCAATATCCCGCCGTTCTTTTCTATGACCTTTGCCGAAGCAATATTGTTTTCGTCACAGGTGACCAGCACTTGCTTCAGCCCGAGCTCCCCTGCCTTTTCAAGGGTAAGGGCTAAGATTGCCGTACCGTATCCTTTTTGCCTTTGACTGGGCCGAATGTTAAAACCAATGTGCCCTCCGATGTTTCGCAAATGTTCGGTCAGCTTGTGCCTTAATGAGCTGGTCCCGACAATTACATTGTCACCGCGGGTCAGCCAGAATGTCGACGCAGGCACCCAGCCCTCCGGCAGACTTTTACCTTCTTTCCAGTCCAGCCGGTCTCGCACATACTTCCTGAAATTTCCATCCTCAATCACCAGCTCATGTCCCCATCTGTGATAGTTACCCACCGCCACAAATTCCTGAACCAAAGCCATAAATTCCGCCTCAAGTTCCACACACGGCTCTATTAATCTCAAATTTTCTTTCCTCATTCTCTCTAACTCCGGCAGGTGAACAACAAACTCCAATAAAAAAGGCCTCTCAGAACTTGCCGCCCTGAAAGGCCTTTAACAATCAAAATATAGCTCTTTCAGGGCGGTGTCAGTCTGTCTCCTATAATTATATTCGTAATATCGGTGACTCCGCCTTTTGCGCGCACAGATGATATGTCCAAAATCAACCGTGTCGTTCTAAACTGATTGTTGTTACCTGTTCTCATCATACTCAACCACAACAAAAATTCAAACCGCATTTCTTCTACCAAAGTAGTCGGCCAATGTCAACCCCCGGTTTAGAAAATCTGTCCATTTTCCACCGCCCCCGGCGGACTGACGCCAACTGCTGACCCACAAAATCTTTGCATTTGGCCATTAAAAAATCTATAGTGTTGTATGATAGATTGTGCCGTTCCAAACATAATCTTCTCGTTTTGAGCAAACTATGAAAGAAAAATGGACCGCTAAGCACACGGAATACCTTTTCCTGTTGCTCATCTTGTGTGCGTCGCTGTTTTTGTTTCTTTCTAATCTCGGCAATCAATATCTCTGGCAGGATGAGGCGCAAACCGCCCTGATAAGTAAAACAATTATCACGAATCACGTTCCCTTGGGATATGATGGCACGAACTATTTCTCTCAGGATTTGGGAGCAGAATACGGCCGGAATTACATCTGGAAGTGGCATCCGTGGTTCCAGTTTTATCTGTTGGCGCCGTTTTTTAAATTCTTCGGAGTTAGTACCTTCATTGCGCGTTTACCTTTCGCCCTGTTCGGTATAGCCACTGTATTCTTGACCTATTATTTATGCAGAGACCTTTGGAATGATAAGCGGACGGCGGCATTGGCCGCTGTTCTGCTTCTGTTGTCGGTGCCGTTTCTGCTTCTATCAAGGCAGTGTCGATACTTCGCGCCGGCGGCATTTTTTTCACTCTTAGGGTTGTACGGGTACTTAGGTATCATTGCCGGCAAAAAGGGCTCTACCGCGCTCTTGCTGCTCTCCGCCGCTTTGTTATTTCATACACAATTTATTTTTTGCGCTACCCTGTTGGCCTCTATTTTACTTCACGCGGTCCTCTTTCACAGAAACAAGATTCTAAGGCTGTTGGTATTGTCTCTTATCATAATCCTGATTAGCCTGCCCTGGCGTATTTGGGTTTATAATGTGGACTATGCCAAAGTTCATCCTCACATTTTTACATTTAAGGCGTTTATGTATGTTCTTCGTTTCTACCTTTGGAATATTGCGAAAAGCCTCTTTTCCCCTCTGTTGCTGTTAGTACCCGCAGTAGCCCTGCTATTTGCAGGCCGGGCCGGGGCCGGAAAGCTCTTTTCAAAACTTACTCTACTTTGGAAAAATCTGCTGCTATTGGTATTTTTCATTATCGTTAATTTACTCGCATTATCTTTGGTGAGCTATGGAGCTTTCTTCCGAAATCTGGTTATACTGATACCTGTATTTGCATTGATTACCGCCTTTCTCTTGATGTTTGCCGTAGATGCCAACAGGATACTGGGGCTTGTCATAACGCTCTTGTTGGTTGGGACCAGCCCAATTTGTGATCATCTATACGAGATAACTCATGATTATGACGGCCCGATTGAGGGCATTGTAAACTACTTAAGCGAAAATGCTGATAAAGACGATATAGTTGCAATTACTTACGGCGATATGCCTCTCAAGTTTTATACACAATTGAGAATCGTTGGAGGACTTACCGGGGAGGACCTCTCGCTCGCCAGGCAGGCAAAATGGGTTATCCTGCGAAAATATGTTATAAGCAAAAAAGATGCCGGCGTTAAAAAATACCTGCTGCACAACCTTTCGCGCCAAAATTACAAAAGGATTATAATTGACTATCCTGACATTCCTTTTGAAAACAGGGAGGACCTCATCCTGCCGCACCATTTCCGAACTGTTACAGACGAAGACAGGGTTGTCATTTTCCGAAAAATCAAATAGTATTTTTTGGGATATTTTTTTGGTCCACAGGAAGTTGAGCGTTTACTCTAATGGCGTCCAATAAACTTAAGCAGGGACAACACGGCGGGGTGACGGGCAGCCAGACTCCTCTCACCGCCAAAGCCCAGCCTCCGCATCACCATTGGGTCTGGGTCGCGCTTCTGGCAGTCATATTGTTTACGGGGGCGATTCGCCTCCGACTTCTGGCGGTTCCGCTGGAGCGGGATGAAGGCGAATATGCTTACGCCGGCCAGCTCATATTGCAGGGTGTCCCGCCCTATGCCCAAGTCTACAATATGAAGATGCCCGGCATATATGCTGCTTACGCCTTGATACTGGCTGTTTTCGGCCAGACCCACACCGGCGTCCACCTCGGCCTGCTTGTTATCAACACCGCCACCATTTTGTTGCTGTTTTTACTGGCAAGGGAATTGTTCGACCCGCTTATCGGCGTCGTCGCTGCCGCAGCTTTTGCGCTGCTTTCAGCAGGGCTGTCAGTTCAGGGTGTTTTTGCCAATGCCGAACATTTTGTCATCTTTTTTGCCCTCGCCGGCATCTTGTTGTTGCTCCGTGCTCTCGACCAAAAACCGTCCTTGTTACTGCTGGTCAGTGCGGTATTGCTTGGCCTGGCCTTTATTATGAAACAGCACGGCGCCGCTTTCGCAGTCTTTGCAGCATTGTACCTGTTGGCTCGTGAGCTTCGCCGTCGTCCTTTCAACTCGAAGACTTTTGTGGCTAAAGCATTTTTGTTTCTGGTTGGTGTGGTGCTGCCGTTTGCTGTAACCTGCCTGCTTCTCTGGCGCGCCGGTGTGTTCGAAAAATTCTGGTTCTGGACGTTTGATTATGCCCGCAAGTACGTCTCCGCCGTTCCGCTTCGATTGGGCTTGCGCGCCCTGCAGAAACGCATGACCCGCATCCTTGCCTCTGCCATCCTAATCTGGATTCTGGCGGGGGTCGGAGTCGTCGGCTTGCTGTGGAACAGGCAAACCCGCCGGCATGCTCTCTTCGTACTGGGGTTTCTGATTTTCTCCATTCTCGCAACATCCCTCGGTTTGTATTTTCGCCCCCACTATTTTATCCTTTCGCTGCCCGCAGTTGCTCTGCTTGTCGGCATCGGTGCTGCTTCTATCCGAGACCTTTTCGCAAGAATCCCGGTGGCCTTTGTGGCAAGGGTCATACCAATCCTTTTAGCTCTAATTGTCCTATTTGACGCAGTCTACAGGCAGCGAAATTTCTTTTTTGTGATGGGCCCTACTGCGGTGTCGCGAAAAACCTACGGCACTAATCCGTTTCCTGAATGTTTGGAAATTGCACGATTCATTAAGAAAAATTCAACAAAGGACGAACGTATCGCCGTTATCGGTTCTGAGCCGCAAATCTACTTTTACTCAAACAGACGTTCTGCCACGGGCTATATCTACACTTATGCGTTGATGGAAAGCCACAATTACGCCCTGAAGATGCAGAAGGAAATGATAAAAGAAATAGAAACGGCCCGTCCTAAATTCTTGGTTTTTGTCAATGTCCCTACCTCTTGGCTGGTACGATCCCGGTCGGAAACATTGATTTTTGAATGGTTTGATGAGTATCAGCAGAAATACTACAGGAAAGTTGGCGTTATCGACATTGTTTCTCGCAACCAGACTATTTATCTTTGGGATGGCAGCGCCGTTGCATACAAACGTCGGTCGAGATATTGGCTCCTGGTTTTCCAGCGAAAGAGTTAATCAACAACTGCTTTAATACCGAATATAATATAGCTATGTTTAAAAATAAAAAAGTCATTGTGGTAATGCCGGCCTATAACGCAGCGCAGACGCTTCGCAATACCCACGACGAGGTTATGGCCCAGGACGTTGTGGACCTCGTCATTATCGTTGACGACGCAAGCAACGATGAAACCACCGCCGTCGCTGCAACTCTGCCCAACACAGTTGTCCACACCCATCCCAGCAATCTCGGCTACGGCGCCAATCAGAAAACCTGTTACTCGCTCGCACTAAAGCACGACGCCGACATCATTATTATGGTCCATCCCGATTATCAATACACACCCAAGTTGATACCTGCGATGGCCTCTATGATTGGAAATGACCTTTATCCCTGTATACTCGGCTCAAGAATCCTCGGAGGATACGCCCTGAAAGGAAAAATGCCGATTTGGAAATACGTTGCAAACCGCTTTCTTACTTTTGTAGAAAATCTTCTCACTGGTGCAAAGCTCTCCGAATACCATACCGGCTACAGGGCTTTTTCCCGCAAGCTTTTGGAACAATTGCCGCTCGAAGCAAATTCTGATGATTTCGTATTTGATAATCAGATGCTGGCCCAGATATTGTGGTTCGGTCACACAATAGCAGAGGTGAGTTGTCCGACCAGGTATTTCTCACAAGCCTCCTCAATAAATTTTTGGCGCAGTATCAAGTACGGCTTTGGTTGTCTCTGGACCGCTTTGAAATTCCGACTGGCCAAATGGAATCTCATCAAATCAAAGTTGTTCCCCCAGGCCACCAAACATGCTGTTTCGCATTTGGATGGCTCCATTGATTAAATGCGCAAAATATCGAATAGACATTTCGCATTTTTGATTTGTCTCTTATTGGCCTTGACCACAGTTGCTGTTTACTGGCAGGTGCACCATAATGAGTTCATCCGCTTTGATGATCACTTATACATCGTCGATAACCAGCACGTAAAGAGCGGCTTGACCTGGCAAGGCCTTGCTTGGGCGTTCACTTCTACCCACGCCTACAATTGGCACCCCCTGACCTGGATATCACATATGTTGGACAGTGAATTTCACGGGTCAGCCCCGGGCGGGCACCATTTTACTAACGTCATATTTCACGCAGCCAATGCCATACTATTGTTTCTGGTCATCAGGCGTTTGACCGGGGCTCTCTGGCCCAGCGCTTTTGTCGCTGCTGTATTTGCCCTCCATCCGCTCCATGTAGAGTCCGTCGCCTGGGCCTCCGAGCGCAAGGACGTTCTAAGTACCTTTTTCTGGTTCCTTACTACTTGGGCTTACGCACGTTATGTGGCCCGACCGGTTCTTGTGAGATATCTGCTGATTATACTGTTTTTCGCATTGGGATTATTGGCAAAGCAGATGCTGGTTACACTGCCATTTGTCCTGTTGCTTTTGGACTACTGGCCCCTGAAGCGTTTCACGCTCAAAGCCGGAAGTTTGTCCGGCTCACCACCAGCCGCCGCCTCTGTCTCCATTCAGCGATGTATTTTGGAAAAGCTGCCTCTTTTCGTTTTATCTGTGGTTGCCAGCGTGGTGGTTTTTCTCGCTCAGGAGGGAACAGTGGTTATGAAATCTCTTATAGAGCACCCACTTTCTTCCCGGCTTGCAAATGCGCTCGCAGCCTATGTAACATATATTGGAAAGATGTTTTGGCCCGCTCACCTCGCAATCTTTTACCCACACCTTGGTGGCAAATTGCTCGCCTGGCAGGTCACAGCGGCAGTCCTGTTGCTCACGGCCATAACCGCGTTGGTGATATGGAAGTGCTGGCGCTATCCCTATCTTGCTGTCGGATGGTTTTGGTACCTCGGTACTCTTGTACCTGTTATCGGCCTCGTCCAGGTCGGAAATCAGGCTCTCGCGGATAGGTATACCTATATCCCCCTTACGGGCCTCTTTATAATTGTTGCTTGGGGTATACCTGACCTGCTCGCCCGCCTGCGTTATCGCAAACTCATCTTTTCTTTATCTGCCGCGCTATTGCTTTCAATTCTTGCTGTTCTCACCCGTGGCCAAGTCACTCATTGGCGAAATGATGCCACCGTGCTCAAGCATGCGACACAGGCAGTGCGAAACAACTGGTGGGCGCAACACGCATTCGCACGCATCCTTCACGGTGAGGGCAATCTTGACCAAGCCATCGACTACTATATAAAGAGCCTCCAGAGTGAACCCAGGAATTCATTTGCCCTGAACAATTTGGGTCTTGCACTTGTTGAAAAGCGCGAATTTGATAAAGCGGTTGTCTGTTTTACCAAGGCCCTGAAGCTCAGGCCCGACCGTTTCGAGGTCCATATGCATCTCGGCGCTGCCCTTGCCGAAAAGGGAGAGCCTAACAAAGCCATCGCCCAATTAAAACAGGCCCTGCAAATCAATCCGGATGCTTACAGAGTCCACCATAACCTCGGCGTCCTATTTACCGAGCAAAACAACTTCGAACAAGCCGCCGTCCACTTCAAAGAGGTACTGCGAATCGACCCGAACCATCTGGATGCCCGCATCAACCTTGGCCTCCTGTCCGTCGCCCAGCACGGGTTCGAAGAAGCCATCAGGCACTACACAGAGGCGCTGCGAATCAAACCTGATGCTCCGGATGTACGCACGCACCTCGCAGAGGCCTACAACAGTCTCGGAATCGAATTTGGCCGACAGCGAAAATTGCCGGAGGCCATCGAACATTTTACCCGAGCCGTCGAAGTCAGACCCGACTTTGCCGGTGCCTACAACAACCTTGGATATGCCCTGTTTTTGCAAGGCCGGCTCGAGCAGGCCCTCACTCATTATTTAAGCGCACTGCGGATTGACCCCAATTTTGTTGATGCACGCTACAATATGGCCGTCATCTTAACTAAGCAGCGCAAAACTGATGAAGCGATGAAGCAGTACCGTAAAGTCCTCCATATCAACCCAAATCATACGAAGGCCCGTAATGCACTCACCGCTCTGCTTGAGAAAAAACACACAGAGTGACCTCGCCGAACATGCAGGTAAATTTCGGCTGATAACCGGTTGCTCTCAAGTGAAAGCTTTAGGCTACAGCGGATTTCGCAACGCCCTGCGATCGTACAACCCAGCCCAGCCTTGCATCGAGTATCTGACAAAAGTATACTCCGAAGTAAATGGATAAAACATCGGACAAATATTGGGCTCTCTGCATTTATTTGACTTTGGCCTTGGCCATCCTCGCGGTTTTTGCGCAAGTCCGCACATACGACTTCGTCAATTACGATGACCCAATCTATGTTTACAAAAACCAGAACATTCAGTCTGGCATCACTTTGGATAGCATCAAGTGGGCCTTTACAACAGGTCACGCTGGTAATTGGCATCCTTTAACGTGGCTTTCACATATGCTTGACTGGCAGTTGTTTGGTGATAATGCTGGCTGGCACCATCTGACAAATTTGTTCTTACACATAGCAAATACTCTGCTGCTTTTTGCCGTTCTTAAGAGAATGACGCACGCACTTTGGCGAAGCGCTTTTGTTGCAGCTTTATTTGCCCTTCACCCCCTTCACGTCGAGTCCGTAGCGTGGGTTGCAGAGCGCAAGGACGTTCTAAGTACCTTGTTTTGGATGCTGACGATAGCTGCATATCTGCGATATCTCGAACGTCCAGGGACCGGTCGGTATCTGTTGACTCTTCTAATCTTTGCGCTTGGTCTTATGGCTAAGCCCATGCTCGTGACTTTACCGTTTGTACTACTGCTGTTGGATTACTGGCCTTTGGACCGTGTCCAACTTGCAGCGCAGACCGCCGGAAAAACCAAGTCTTCAACCAGACTGCCCGCAGCGCAATTGATTGCCGAAAAAATCCCGCTGCTTGTTATTATTTTGGCTTCGAGCATAATTACTTTTATTGTCCAGCAAAAAGGTGGCGCAATGCGCCAGGGCGAGAATTTTAGTTTTACTGTCCGCGCAGCTAACGCTTCTATTTCTTATTTGACCTATATCACTAAGATGGTTTGGCCAACCCGCTTGGCGATGTTTTATCCGCATCCCGGAGACAGTGTATCATTCTCTTATGCCGTATTTTCCGCTGTAGTGCTGGTGGCCATAACCATTGGCGTACTTCGATATGCCCGCCCCGTTGGAGACCGTTGCGAAATGCACGCTAAGGGGCGGACATTGGTTGTCTCTAACGGGGCCCGAAGCCGTCGATACCTGCCTGTCGGTTGGTTTTGGTACATGGGAACTCTCTTGCCCGTGATTGGGCTGGTTCAGGTGGGCACCCAGGCTATGTCCGACCGTTACAGCTATGTGCCTTTAATCGGTTTATTTATTATCATCGCTTGGGGCCTGCCGGAGTTGTTGGCAAAATGGCAGTATAGAAAGCATGTGCTTGCTGCATCTGTCCTGATAGTTTTGCTTGTTTTTGCTATATGCGCTCATTTCCAACAACGTTATTGGAAAAACAGCATAACCCTTTGTGAGCATGCCTTGGCCGTAACCAAAAATAATTATAAAGCACATTTTTGTATGACAGAGTTGCTGCGTGAGCGGGGCAGGGTCAAAGAGGCAATTTGGCATAATTCCGAAGCCGTACGAATCAAACCCAACTACCTCGAGGCCCTCAACGGTTTGGGCCTGTCTTACTGCGACGACGGCAAATTAGATGAAGCTATTATCTGGTATAGGAAAGCGCTTGAGATAAATCCGAAACTTGCAGCCGCGCACGTTAATCTTGGTGTCGCACTCGTCAAGAAAGGTAATTTCGAAAGAGCCGTCTGGCACTATGAACAGGCACTGCGAACCCTCGATTTGCTTGTAGTACGCCGCAACTTGGCGCGTGCGCTGTTTGAACTTGGCAAGTTCTCGGACGCTGCCAGAGAGTACCGTAAGATTCTTCGCATCCTGCCAAATGACCCAAAAATCCACAACAGAATTGGTGTTGCACTTTTCAAGGACGGCAAAATCGACGAGGGCATCGCACATATCATGGAGGCCCTGCGATTTAAGCCCGATTTTCCCGAGGCAAGAGACAATCTCAGGATTATGCTGGCTGAAAGGGAAAAGTTAAAAAGGAAAACAACGCCGAATCCAAACAGCACACAAAAATAGATAAGGTCAAAGGCGCTCAAAATGCAGTAGCGATAAGTGAATAAGTTTTTTGCTGTTACGCGCCTGTGCTCTTATGATATAACGAGGCGATGGCAAAGAAACTCTACATAATTGATGGCCACGCACACATCTACGCTGCCTTCTATGCACGGATGCACCCGCTGACCAGCCCGACCGGCGAGCCAACCAATGCAACCTACATCTTCACAATGGCTCTTTTAGGCCTTATCCAGCGCCAAAATCCCGATATGCTCGTCGTCGCAATGGACAGCAAAACTAAAACCTTCAGGAGTAAAATCTACACCGAATACAAAGCCAACCGACCACCAATGCCCGACGATATGCCTCAACAAATAAACCGAATTGAGCAGATTCTCAAAGCGATGAACATCCCCGTATTGCGATTGGACGGTTTCGAAGCCGACGACATTATAGGAACACTCGCCAAAAAAGCCTCAAAAAAAGATGTCGACACCTACATCTGCGCAAAAGACAAAGATATGTATCAGCTTGTCGATGAGCATACTTACATTTTCGATATCAAAAAGGGTGAAGTTCTTGATGATGATGCACTGTTTGAAAAATATAAAATTCATCCTAAAGATTTTATCGATGTTTTGGCCTTACAGGGTGATTCTTCAGACAATGTCCCAGGCGTACCGCTAATCGGAGAAATGAACGCTGTTAAGATGATTCAACAATACGGTTCTCTTGATAAACTATATAAACACGCTGACGAAATAAAAGGCAAACGCGGCGACAATCTCCGCAAATTTAAAGAACAAGCCTATCTTAGCAAAGAGCTTGTCACTATAAACTGCAATGCGCCTCTGAAAATAAATTATGACAGCCTCAAACTCACCGAACCGGACAAGTCAAAACTTTCCGAAATTTTCACAGAGCTTGGCTTCTCTCGGCTGCTCACACAATTGGGCCTGGAAAGCCCGGCGGACAGTAAACCAGCGCCCACGATTGAATCTGTCCCGGAACAGCAGTTTGGAAAGCTCGATTCAACAAAAACAGTCACTCATGATTATCTGCTCATCGACACACCGGAAAAATTCAATGATTTTTTGACCAGCCTCAAAAAGCAAAAACTATTTGCCTTTGACACTGAAACCACTTCCATTTTCCCTTGCCGCGCAGACCTCGTCGGCATGAGTTTTTCCTGGCTGCCCCACCACGCCTTCTATCTCCCTGTAAAAGCCCCTTTGGGTTCAAAGCATCTTGTTCTAACCAAGGTACGCCCGAAACTCGCACCAATACTTGCAGACGAAAGCGTAAAAAAAATCGGCCAGAACATAAAATACGATATGCTTGTGCTGCAAAACGCTCAGATGCCCATACGAGGTGTTTACTTCGATACGATGGTCGCCTCGTATTGTCTCGACCCCCAGCGCAGCAGTCACTCATTAGATGCAATGGCCCTGGACTTCTTGAATTACGAATGCATCCCAATCTCTGCCCTTATCGGCAAAGGCAAAAACCAGCTCACCTTCGATATGGTCGATACTGCCCCTGCCTGCGAGTATGCTGCCGAGGACGCCGACATAACTTTCCGGCTTTACAATTATCTAAAAGACCGTCTCGAAAAAAAGCCGTCACTCAAAAATTTGTTCGAAGATGTCGAAATGCCCCTCGTCTCCGTACTGGCAGCTATGGAATACAATGGCGTCTCGCTCGACACCGCTCTATTAAGAAAAATGTCTGCAGAACTTACTGAAACATTGGAGCAACTGGCCGACAAAATCTACGAACACGCCGGCTCGGTCTTTAATATCGATTCTCCGAAGCAGCTTGCCGAGGTTCTTTTTGACAGACTCAACCTCAAATCGCTTCGCATCGGCAGGGCCGGCCGCCTATCTAAGACAGCGGCAAATCGCCGAAGCACCGACGCAGCCGTACTCGAGCAGCTCGCCGACCAGCACCCCATCATTGACCTCATCCTTCAATACCGCCAGCTAAGCAAACTCAAGAATACTTATACCGACAAACTCGGCTCAATTATAAATCCACGAACACACCGGGTACACGCCTCCTTCAACCAGACTATCACTGCTACTGGCCGATTAAGCTCCAGTGCTCCCAACTTACAGAATATCCCAATCCGTACCGAGCTCGGCAGAAAAATCCGCGCTGCTTTTGTCCCGAAGAACAAAACAGATTGCATCCTCAGCGCCGATTACTCCCAAATCGAATTGCGTCTGCTGGCACATTTCTCAAAAGATAAAACCCTGATGGCTGCCTTCGCCGCCGACCAGGACATCCACGCCTTTGTTGCCTCACAGATTTATAATGTCCCAATACAAGAGGTGACCGGCGAAATGCGCTCGAGTTGCAAAGCCGTTAATTTTGGTATCATTTATGGCCAGGGACCGTTTGGACTTTCACGCTCGATTGGAATAAGCCAGGCCGAGGCAAAAAAATTCATCGACGATTATTTTGCCCGCTACCGTTCAATCCGTAGCTTCTTAGACTCCTGCATCGACGCAGCAAAACGCACCGGTTATGCCGAAACTATTTTGCATCGCCGCCGTAAAATCCAAAACTTAAGCAACAAAAATGCCAACAAGCGTGCGCAGGCCGAACGCCTCGCCGTAAACACCGTTGTTCAAGGCTCGGCCGCCGATCTGATAAAGGTCGCTATGCTCAACATCCAGCGAAAAATCGAAGCCGAGAACCTCCCCGTAAAATTAATTCTACAGGTCCACGATGAGCTTGTTTTCGAATTGCCCGCCAAACAAGCCTACAAGCACGCAGAATGGATTGCTCAGGAAATGACCACCGCTATCAAGCTCGATGTCCCCCTCAAAGTCGACATAACCCACGGCCCAACCTGGCTCAGCGATAAATAAAAACTCTCAAAATGAAAACACTGCAAACTCTATAATCTAATGCTTTAGCCTGCACTTGGTCGAAACGTATATTGGAGGCTCAAATGAGAGCACTGAGCATCACCAGTCTGTTGGTTATGCGTATTGCAACGGTATCCATAGGTTTAGCCCCTACCAGCGCTCTTTACCAAAAGAGCCCAAGGCCTGCTCGGCTATCAGAGACCGATCTGTTGACTTATTTGCCGCACGATGCCAAACGGGCTGACATACCCTTCGTGCAATTCGGGCCAACTGGGGAGACCCAAAGAACCAGACCGAATGTTCTCTATGCTGACGTTGATGCTGATGGAGAGCAGGAGATTATCGTGGCCTACTACACACCGCCCCACGACTATATTATCAGCGGCCAGGCTCAGGAAGGATTTTTTAGACGGGCCCATGTCAAAGTCTTGCATTGGGACGGACAAGAATACGTGGAGCAGTGGGACAGCGGTGGTTGGGGCTCTCAGTTCCGAGCGGGAATGGGGGCCCAACTTGACATAAAGGAGCAACAGCTCTACACAGATAATTACTTTCGTGTCGCTGATATGAACAATGACGGGGTACCCGAGATCCTTTTTACGCGAGCTTCCTTTTTGGCTGAAGGTGCTAAATTCCAGGCCTTCACTTGGACTGGGCAGACCTATAAACCTATCGCGCTGGTAGAAAACAAAGTCAGATTGGAGGATAGGGATAAGGACGGAACCAAGGAAATAGTCGAAGGTTATGATTACAAGGGACGCAAGCTGCAGTCTCCGACACTCTACAAATGGAGCGGCAAAACGTATAAAATAGCTGCAGCGCATACGGAAGGACGCACAAAGGTATCGACCCGAACTGTTCTGTTCATAGCAATGCTGGCAACCATAGGCATCATAGGGCTCATGCTATCTCCAGGAAAAGGGCATGTGTCTCCCACGGATAAGCACAACAAAAAAGGTCCTATTTAATAACGCCCCAACCCGGCTCACCGATAAATAGCCGCTTACCCGGCACTCTATTCTCACTATGCACGCCAATATTCCCAGAACTTACTCTTGTCACCAAGTTCATCCTTCCATCGCAGTAGTTCATCGCCCAGGCGTTGCATATGCTCGCCATATTTCGCATCATCGGCCAAATTTTTAAGCTCCCATGGGTCTCTCTCAAGGTCGAACAACTGTGCCGTACCCTTGCCATTGACAAAATATAGAATTAGCTTGTAGTGCTCGTCACGGATGCTCCGCTGAATGTCCTTGTAAGCAAAGAATAGCGTGTCCCGAATCTTCTTCTTTGGCCCCCGAATCACCGGCACAAGGCTCTTGCTCTTGACGGATTCAGGAATGGCCACGCCCGTCAAATCGCATAGTGTGGGGTAGATGTCGTGCACGTAACAAAGTGCGTCGCGCTTCTGGCCCTTTGGTATTCCCGGCCCGCTCATAATTAGCGGCACATGTACGCTATGCTCATAGAGGTTCTGTTTGCCCATCAACCCGTGCTGGCCCACAGCCAGACCGTTATCAGCAGAAAAAACAATGATAGTATTTTCAGCGTGCCTCGTTCTCTTGAGTGCTTTCAGCACCCGCCCAATCTGCGCATCAACGTGCGTAATCATCGCATAGTAGTCGGCGATGTGCCGCCGGACCTCTTCAGGCGTCCTCGGCCAGGCCGCCAGCTTCTCGTCCCGAATCCTCATCTCACCATTGTCAAACGGATGCTCCGCCAGAAAGTTCTTCGGCAGGGGAATTTTCTCTGGGTCATACATATCGTGATACTTCTTCGGCACTGTCCGCGGGTCGTGCGGAGCGGTGTACGAGACATACACAAAGAACGGCTTATCGTCCCAATGGTTGTGCAGAAACTCTATCGCCGCATCACTGAACAGCTCACTCGAATGTTTTCCTTCCTTGCGGTATCTCTTCTCTTTCGGATATTTCCCGGTCGGGTCAAAGTCGTGGACAGGAACTCTGTAATGGTCGCTCATGCCCCCAAAGAAAATATTCGCCCCCGCTGTGAATGACCGTGCAAACGGCTCTTTCCCATTGTGCCACTTGCCTGTACCAAAGGTTACATAACCGGCGTTGCGCAAAACCTCCGGAAGCATCGGATGTTCAGCCGGAATCGTGCGGCCCTTGTCCACCAAATCAAACAAGTTCTTCCCCGACAGCAGCATCGCCCGACTCGGCATACACACCGCGCCGCTCATCGAACCCATAATGTACGCATTTGTAAATGTCGTTCCTGCCCTTACAAGCCTGTCCATATTAGGCGTGACTATATCTTTGTTGCCGAGTGCGCGAATAGTGTCAAAACGCTGGTCATCGGTGAACAGAAAAAGAATATTCGGCCGTTTCCCTTTCGCGCCCTCAACTCGGCCCGTACCCGCACAACCCGGCAGTATCGACATCGCTCCCACTGAAGCCGCTCCAAAGCCAATCGCCTTAAGAAATTCCCTTCTCGTCTGTTTCTCCATAATTATTCCCATTATGCTGCTAAGAACATTATTTTCCTTCTGCCTGAACAGTATAGCCGCCACTCGCAGCATGAAAAGCAAAAAGGTCTGTTCATTTCATCCGTTTTTGACTCGGATATTGACCCCGTTAGAGACTTCTTTTCCTGTGCGTCTCCAGGTTCTTTCCCACTTGTGTCCTCTAACGGGGTTGACGTCGTCAACGACAGCCAATACAATGACCGCTTCTGATTTGTATTTGAAAGCTTAACTTCAGCAGCAAAAAGGAAAGTTATGGCGACAATTAACGAAAACTTTCTGAAGCTAAAAGCCGGCTACTTGTTTTCCGAAGTCGGCAGACGTATTCGTGCCTTCAAGGCCAAAAACCCTGATGTCAGGTTAATCAGTCTGGGCATTGGCGATGTGACCCAGCCCCTGGCCCCCGCTGTCATCGAAGCAATGCACGAGGCTGTGGACGAAATGTCCAAACACGAGACCTTTCACGGTTACGATGACGGTCACGTCGGATATGAGTTTTTAAGACAAGCCATAAGCCAAGACGACTTCAAGAGCCGCGGTGTGCAAATTGATATCGATGAAATTTTCATCAGCGATGGCGGCAAGTGCGACACCGCCAACATGCAGGAAATATTCGGCACCGATAACGTCGTTGCTGTAACCGACCCCGTCTATCCCGTTTACGTCGACACTAACGTCATCGCAGGCAGAACCGGTACCGCTAACGAAAAAGGCCAGTACGACAAAATCGTCTATATGCCCTGCACCGCCGAGAACAATTTCGTACCGGCTCTTCCTGATAAACCTGTGGATTTGATTTATCTTTGTTTCCCAAACAATCCCACAGGAGCCGTCGCAACCCCCGACCAGCTCAGGCAATGGGTGGATTACGCCCGTCGTAACAAGGCCATCATTCTCTTTGATGCAGCTTACGAATCATTTATCTCTGACCCTGGTATTCCGCATTCGATTTACGAAATTGACGGCGCAAAAGACGTTGCCATCGAATTTCGCAGTTTCTCGAAGACGGCCGGCTTCACAGGTGTAAGGTGCGCCTTCACCGTAGTACCAAAGCAGTTAAAGGCCTACAAAAAAGACGGCAGGGCGGTTGATGTCAATTCCCTGTGGCACAGACGCCACTCTACCAAATTCAACGGCGTATCGTACGTCACCCAGGTCGCCGCAGCCGCCGTCTATACTCCGCAAGGCAAGAAACAGTGTCGTAAGATTATTGATATTTATATGAACAACGCTAAGTTAATTTGCGAATCGCTGACAAAGCTCGGCTATGAGGTCTACGGCGGAGTGAATGCGCCCTACATTTGGATGAAAACCCCCGAGGGCCTAAGCTCTTGGGACTTTTTTGACCGCCTTCTGCAAAAGGCTAATGTCATCGGCACCCCCGGTGCAGGTTTCGGACCGTCCGGCCAGGGCTACTTCCGTCTCACAGCCTTCGCAAGGCCTGATGACGTCAAAGAAGCTATGCGGCGATTTGCCGAAGTCTAAAATTGCTTAAATCACAAAACAAGCTCATAATGGCTAACCTGACCACAGCATATATTGGGCTCGGCAGCAACCTCGGTGACAGAGAAGCCTCCATAAGAGGCGCCCTTAAAATGCTCGCCGAAATCGAGCATATTGAACTCGTCCGCGTAAGCGACCTTATCGAAACTGCTCCCCTCGGCGGCAGCGACCAGCCAAATTACCTGAATGCGGTGGCCCGGATAGAAACCACTCTCGACGCAGAGGACTTACATAAAAAACTTACTGACATTGAGACCTCCCTCGGACGAGTCAGAGATGAGAAATGGTCATCGAGAGTCATTGATTTGGACCTCTTGCTCTTCGGCTCCGAAATTGTAAATACCGCCAACTTGACCGTCCCCCATCCTCAGATGCACTTGCGTTCCTTTGTTCTATCTGGCTTGTGCTGGCTCAACTCTGAACTTCTGCATCCTATTCTAAAAGAACCGGTAAACGAGTTGGCAGCTCGGCTCGCCGGTACTGACTTTGTTCTTAACCCTGACCTGCCACAGCTCATCTGCGTCGCAGGTATCATCGGAGTGGGCAAAACCACTTTGGCACAAAGATTAGCAGGTTCGCTCAACTGTAGGCTGCTCCTCGAACCTTACGACAAAAACCCTTATCTCCCCGAAGTCTATGCCGGAAAGAAGGAACTGGCGTTGGATTCGCAGTTATACTTTCTAACCAGCAGAATCGAGCAGTTGAATCTTAAAACATTGCCCAAGCGACAAATCGCTGTCTCCGACTACATCTTTGATAAAGAACTCATTTATGCTAAGCGCTTACTAAATCCACAGCAACTGGCCTCCTATGAAAAGACCTATCAGCCGGCCGTAGCCAGGGTCGCCAGCCCTGCCTTGGTGATATATCTGCACCATTCAGCCCAAAAATGTCTCGACCGTATCCACACACGCAATCGCCCTTATGAGCAGGTGATTGGACTGCAATTCTTGGAAAAACTTAATGCCGATTACGAGCAGCTCTTCACCGATTGGAAGCTCTGTCCTGTCATTCGTATATCAATGTCGAAGTTCGACTGTACGCGAAACGGCGACATTAACCATTTAGCGAAACAAATAAGAAGTTACGTTGTTGTGTAATGGAAGTCGTAGAAACAATAGAGGCGGTAAGACAACAGGTCGCCGCTGCCCGCAAAAAAGGCAAAAAGATTGGCTTGGTACCAACAATGGGAGCCTTTCATCAGGGCCATATTTCGCTAATCGAAAGGGCGGTCAAGGACTCTGACTTTGTTGTGGTCACCATCTTCGTCAATCCCACGCAATTTGGCCCCGGCGAAGATTTCCAAAAGTATCCTCGCAACCTGGATGCCGACATCGAAACGTGCAGAAAAATCGGCGTCGACCTCGTTTTCGCACCCACCGTCAACCAAATATACGCGTCGGAAAATCTTACCTGGGTAAACGTCGAAAAATTAACCGAGCTGCTTTGCGGCCAATTTCGACCCGGACATTTCCGCGGAGTAACAACCGTCTGCGCCAAACTGTTCAATATCGTTCAGGCGGACATTGCATTCTTCGGCCAGAAGGACGCCCAGCAGGCAATCGTCATCAAAAGAATGGTCGACGACCTGAATATGCCTCTAAAAATTGTCCTCTGCCCCACAGTCCGAGACGCTGATGGCCTGGCGCTAAGCAGCAGAAACGAGTATCTCTCCGAGCAGCAGAGGAAAGATGCTACCCTGATTTACAAGTCACTCCAGAAATGCCGGGAAATGGTTGATGCGGGCGTCACAAATACCGAAGAAATCATCAACCAGATGCGCAACATACTCAGTCAGGCCCCATCAATAAATATAGAATACGTAAGCATCGTTGACGCCGAAACCCTCCAAAGCCTTGACCACATCACCGGTAAAATCCTCGCAGCAGTCGCCGTCAGAATCGGCCCCGCACGATTAATCGACAACATTCTGCTGGACGCGAGCAAATAATAATGTATAATGCCACCTGAAAATCATTGGTGTATAGTAAATCGAAACACGAATTATGTTTGTAAAGATATTAAAAAGCAAGTTGCATCGTGCAACCGTTACCGATGCGAAGTTGCATTATCCTGGCAGTATCGAAATAGACGCCGAACTGATGAAAGCAGCCGGTATTTTGCCTTATGAGTCTGTTCTAATTGCAGACCTGACCAACGGCAGCAGGCTCGAAACCTATGCCGTCCCCGCAGAAGCTAATTCCGGCAAAATTATCATTCTTGGTGCCGCAGCTCAGCTCATAAAGCCAAAAGACGTTATTATCGTTTTCAGTTTCGGCTATTATACGCCCGACGAAGCAAAGAAACTCAAACCAAAAGTTGTTGTTCTCGATGAAAATAACAAAATAAAACACGGCGCATAGGAACTTGGGACCCGTGACTTGAACGAGCCGCGAGCGACGAGACACGAATTAAATGTATCGTGTACTTTTCAAAATACCTTTCACTCCTTTGACCGTATGGAGCTACGGCCTGATGATGGTCATCGCATTTCTCTCTGCCGTCTTCATCATAAGAAGGCTCAGCCGCGACATCACCCCTGACCCAATGCTCATCACAAATGCAGCCCTCTATTCGCTCATTGCCGGCGTCGTCGGAGCGCGTCTTTTTCACGTCGTTCACTATTTCGACACGTACCGCGGAGACTTCCTCTCCGTCTTTGCCATTTGGCAGGGCGGCCTCGAGCTTTTAGGCGGAGTAATTTTTGCTGTCTCTGTTATCTTTCTTTACCTCCACTACCACAAGCTCCCAAAACGCCGATACCTTGATATCCTCGCTATCGGTCTTATGTCCGCGCTTGCCTTTGGCAGAATCGGCTGTTTTCTAAACGGCTGCTGTTTCGGCAGACCAGCAAATCTGCCCTGGGCCGTCCGTTTTCCGTATGACTCCCCATCTTATCGCAGTCAGGTCTCTGCGGACCCCCAAAGGAATCGTTCCGAGCCGTACTTGCACTTGCCCGACGACTTCTTCGGCTACGTCGATGAAAAAAGCCAATGGTACTTAGGCTTAAAACCATATAAAGATTTAACCCCCGAACAAAAGCAAATGCTTAAAAGTCAAGGCAAATATCGCTCCTTACCTGTCCATCCCACCCAGCTCTATTCCTCTATAAGTGGCGCTGTTATGTGCCTCATACTATATCTTTTCTGGCGAAGGTCTCGCAAGACCGAAAATTCCAAAAACCTGCCCCCGCCCTTTGCCAAACCCGGCTCCACCTTTGCCTTGATGTTTGTCCTTTACGGTATATTCCGGTTTCTTGTAGAATTCCTCCGCGACGACAATCCATTTGAGCATGCTTGGTGGGCCATCTACAAAGGAGGGACGGTTTCCCAGAACTTGGGCATTTATATGGTCATTTTCGGCATCGTTCTAATCCTGATATTTCAGAGAATTAACCACAAAGTCGTCAATCGTGCGTCTTGAGTCTTGGGTTGTTGGTCCTGAGGTCCTGAGTCTTAGACCTTTTTTCAGTTGAACATCTTCCAAAATTGACGATACTATATTGTTGATAGCCGCGGGGCGCTAAATCCCAGCGGCAAATGCTGATTTCCAGACAATAAAAAGGAAGCCAAAACATAGAATCTCTTAATTTTGCTTTTTGATTTCTAATTTTTGATTTGCTTTTGTTATGGGTATTTACGATAGAGATTACACTCGCGAAAATTACCAGCACGGCTACCAGTACCAGCCGCAAATGCGCATGGCCTTCCCTCGTATTACTCCGGCCGTCAAGTGGCTGTTGATAATCAATATCGGCGTCCACCTTGTAAAGGTCTTTTTCTTCCGTGCCCCACTGAACGAGGTTCCGCCGCTCGAAAGCCTCTTTGCCGTTTTCCCGACATCCGTACCACAGGCTCTCCAGCTCTGGCGGCTGATAACTTACCAGTTCCTACATTGGAACGGCTGGCACCTGTTTGCCAACATGCTTGCTCTGTTCTTCTTGGGGCCCGTCCTTGAGCGCAACTGGGGTGGTAAAAAATTCATCGTCTTTTACCTTATCTGTGGCGCAGCAGGCGGACTTTTCTACCTGCTCCTTGTAGCGGTAAAGTTTCTCTCCGTCCTGCCAATGGTGGGTGCTTCAGGAGCTATCCTTGGTATGTTGGCCGCTTGTGCAATCCTTTTTCCACAATTTGTCGTTTTCATTCTTCTCTTTCCAATACCAATAAGGGTGGCCGCAGTTGGTTTCACACTCCTCTACGTAATCAACTTAGCGGCAAAAGGTTCAAACGCCGGCGGCGACGCCGCGCATCTCGCAGGTATGGCAACCGGAGCAATTTACGTGTTTTCCCAATCCTGGCGTAACAAACTAAAATCAAGAATCCACGCCGGTACCTGGGAAAAGAAAATCGCCGAACAACGCAATTTCCAGGTGGAGGTTGACCGCATCTTGCAAAAAGTCCACCACTCCGGAATCCACAGCCTCACATCAAAAGAGAAAAAGATTCTAAAAAAAGCCACCGAAACCGAGCAAACCCGAAACAGATTGTAAGACCTTCCCGCCTCTCAATGCTTTCTCACTGCTGACCATAAGATTCGAGCGACTCTCACAAAAGTTACTCAAAATTTCCATAACGCTCAACGACATTACCTACACCACAATTGACGACGACCCGAAAGACCAGCCGGCCAAAATCGACGTCTTTGCCATAACCTTTCCCAACGCTCGAAATTACACCCGCTGGGTCCTTGCCGTCCCCTAAGTGCCGTGCTTCTTTCACATACGATTTGAGCATTTGTCACTGCGAGGAGCGAAGCGACGCGGCAGTCTCATATTTAGCCACGCAATTTATTGCGCGGGTTTTTGTATACACCTTTTATATTTAGCCCTCAATTTATTACGAGGCTCGTACCAGCCAAAACTTTCCCTTGAATTAAGACGCCCAATCGTTAAAATACTGCGGTGAGAAAATCGTAAGAGAATAGTATATTTGCGAAAGGAGGTTAGTTACGATGTGTTTTCGAGCCGAAGAAAAGTTGGAACGCGTACTGCTCACACTGGCTGTGGTCGTTTGCCTGTTTCTTGTAGGCTGTGCAACAAAACAAGTGCATTATGTCGAAGAGGCGGTGGACTATGTCAGGCAGGGGCTCACGTATGCTGCCGAACGTCGGCATGACAAAGCCATCGCGTGCTTTACCGAGGCAATCGAGATAGACCCAAAGTATGCCCAGGCATACGGCAATCGAGCGGTCTCATATAGTGCTGTAGGTCAACATGAAAAAGCCATCGAAGATTGTAACAAACTACTTGAGCTCAGGCCAAACGATGCCAAAGCCTATGTCAATCGCGGCACCGCCTATTGTCGTATGGCCGGATATGACCTCGCGATTCGGGATTTTACCAAGGCTATTCAAATTAAACCCGGATATGCCAATGCCTTTTACAATCGTGCTCTTGCCCGCCAGGCTAAGACCGAGTATGAGCAGGCCATTGCGGACTTCTCGCTCGCCATTGAGGCCAATCCAAAGGATGCACAGGCCCACAAGCGTCGGGCATACCTCTACACGAAGAGCGGTCAATATGAGATAGCTAAGTTGGACTATGATAAGGTTCTTGAGATAAATCCGAACGACGCCGAAGCCTATAGCCAACGCGCACTTTTTTACTTCGTCCAGCGCAACTACGATCAGGCTTGGGATGACGTCGAAAAGGCGCGGAGTTTAGGCCACCCCGTCCCGCAGGGTTTCCTTAATGCTCTTCGTCAGGCTTCAGCAAGACAAGAATGAGTGAATAGCCTAATTCAACACACCCCTCCAACGGACGCGATATTCGCGCGCCGATTAGTTACTACGTTAGTTGAGATTTTGGATTTTACCTGGGTACGGTGGGCTTCAGCCCACCAATCCCGACTCACCAACTAAGTTCATTTATCGTTTCGCTGAGTAGCCGGTTAAATGTTTCAGCGTCCTCTAAAATTACAAAATGTCCAACACCTGACATAAGTTTTACTTCAAAAGACGCAGCATACCGTCGGCCAGCCTCCAAGTTGACCGGACGCATGTCCGAGTTTATGCAATATATCGGCACCCGAACCTCCTTGAGTGCTTCTTTAGCGTCAAAGCTTAATAACCCCCGCATTGCACCAACTCCGACTTCCGGCCGGGCCGAAGACATGTCCCTCACGACCCATTCTACAAGCGCCGGGTCCGCGTCAGGTACAAAAATACCGCGCACTAATTTGCTTGTACTTCCTACAAAATCTGCCTTAAAACGGCCAAGAGTTGCATCAATTTGCTCCTCAGTATATTGTCTCTCGAAGTCGAGGTAGGTATCAACCCCAACCAGGCCGATTACGCGTTCGGGGATTTTCCGTGCCGCCTCTATGATTACAGGTCCTCCCATCGAATGCCCTATAAGAATAACCCGGCCAAGGTCCAGTTTCTCGATAACCGCTGCAACGTCTTTGCCAAACGCCTCCATCGTCCAGCTCTCGCGCCCAAGACCAGACTCTCCATGCCCCGCAAGGTCAATCGTCACAACTTTGTATCGCTTTGCAAAGTAAGGCACTTGAAGCCTCCAATAGCTCTTATCGCATGACCAGCCGTGCACAAATACAAGGGCTGGCTCCCCTTTACCTTGCACATCGTAACTTATGGCAACATTATCCCAGGAAACTACCCGACCTTTGCCCTCACGCCCACAGCCGGACAAGCTAAGTGATAATGACAGCGTTATCACCAAAAGCATCGAATTTTTTTTCATCTTGAAATTTCCTATTTACCTCGCTTTGAATCTCTCTCACGCCTCCCAATTCCACATAATATATTATCAAATTCCCACTCCTTGTCACCGATTAATATGCAAAACCGTCGCCGGACCACATCAAATGCCAAACAAATTATAAAACAGGGCCTTATGGAAAATCCGCACGACCTCGCTTATTTAATCCTCATCCCTGCAAATCAACGGGCTTCGGACTGTTGAAATTCAAAGAAGCTCTTGATATAGTATGCAGTTGAAAGGCGTGGAAGCGTTTTCCAAACACCTTAAATCGGAAATCTCGGATGATACGTTTTTCTTGAGAGGAGTTTTACTGTGCTTACGAGAAAGTCTTTTCTTATGTTGATGGTTGCAGTTCTAAATGTGCTTAACAGTGCAGCTGCGATGGCGCCCGTCTATGAACTATTCAAGGTTGACTTTGGCTGTCCCCGAAGTGACAACACTTTCAAGCCCGGCTGGGTGCGTTGGCGCCTGCCCGGCGGCTGCGATGGGGATGCTCACGGTTCTGCTGTCTTCTGGAACGTCGACCAGACCCGCATCCATCTGGAACTGAGCACCCTCGGTGACACCGGCATGGCTAACCTCAGAGCGGGACCGGGAGACCAGATAGCGAACACCTATTACGTCGAAGCACGCGACATCGGCAGAATGCTGCGCGACTGCTGTACGGAGCGTGAGACATCAGTGACCCTGAGCATTCAGCTCACAATAAGCGGCCCCGGCCTGTTGCCGGGTGATTACGTCCTCTACAGCTATCACAATATCAGCCGTAGGCGCCGCGGCAGGGATAATATGTTTGCAATCACCGCGAGCGGCCGCGGCGTAACTCAGCTCAGCCCGGTCAGCGACGTACCCATCCAGCATGTGCGCAACGACAGCGAGCTGGTGCCGTCTGAGGTCCTCTTTCGCACCGATGGTTCGGGCCCGGTGACCATAACCTACCATGCCAGCCAGACCAGCGCGGTGCTCAACGCCTTTAGGCTGCATGCACTCCAGCCGATAAAGCTTGCCTCTGACCCCTTCCCGCCGTACGGTGCGGTCGATGTGCCGCCCGATGTCACCGTGCACTGGACGCCGGGAGTAGACTCCGGCGGCCACGTCCTCTACGCCGGCCAGGACATCAAGGAGACGATAAGAGACCCGCATGATGACAGCGTGGCCGGAACGCTTGATTCGAACAGTTACACATTCAAGAATCTCAGGATGGGTGACACCTATTATTGGCGGGTGGACCAGGTGGACAAGAACGACCACGACAGGGTTATCCACGGAAGAATCTGGAAATTCACCGTTCTCGATGGCAAGGCCAAGAAGCCTTATCCGCTCGACACCGCCATCAAGCTTCCGACGGACGTGACGCTCAAATGGTCGCCGGGGCACAAGGCCGAGAAGCACAGGGTCTATTTCGGCAAGAGTCCCTCGGATGTGTACTTCCATTCTGAGGTGGTTCAGGAAGGAAAGAAAACCAGCTTCAAGCCGCCGCGGTTGGAAAAGGCCACTACGTACTACTGGCGGGTCGATGAGGTGCACGGGGACAAGGCTGTCATGGGCGACATCTGGAGCTTTATCACCGACGGGAAGCTGATGCTGCAGGTTGACTTGGCGCTACCTAAGTGGAACAGCAGCGAGCCGATGCCCGAGACGGCAAAACCCGGCTGGACCATCTGGGCAGACCCCCGCTGGGCTGATATGTACAGTCATGACGTTGCAAAGCTCGAAAACGCTGGCGGAACACCCATCGACATCTGGCTGACAATCGGCAACGAGGGCATGGGCGCACTGAAAGTAAAGGGGATGCGGATGTACTCGATGGCCGGCGAGGGCGCGCCTGCCGGAGAACCAGACGGCGACCCCATCTGCAACGCCTTTTATCAGTCGGCAGACTGGGCTACTCACAGCGGCGGGTCGCTGCGATGGGGAAATATTCTGCTCGCCTTTGAAGATATCCCACCGGGCGAATACGAGCTGTACAGCTACCACAACCATTTCTATCACTGCGACAGGTACGAGACGAGCTGTCTGGGTACGATAAAGTACAGAAGTTTTTTCCTGGCCACGGCTCCGGAACAGGGGCCGATGCCGGCGATTACCGTTCACCCACTGCCCCCTGAGCCCCTGCCAGGGTACAATAAGTGGGGTGTGCCCAAAGGCCCCGGCAAGGGTGTCACTGCGATAAAGAACGCCTACAACGTGAAGACTCAGCACATCGACAGCGACGCAAAGCTCTCGCCGTCGTTGGTACGGTTCCGAACGGACGGCTCACCGGTGCTGGTGGTGTACGAGGCACCTAAGTTCTATATCGACTATCGCGATTACCCAGGCGGACGCGCCGTCCTAAATGCTTTTCGACTCATACGCGTCAAGCCGTGATTTTGCGAAAAGATATTAACCCGGTTCTCCCATATATAAGGAACGCATCTGATATTATAGCTACGATGGGCTGTGCCCACCATTTCTCTGTTCCTCCCTCTTCCACCCAAAACCACAATTTAAAAATCTAAAAACTCCGCCTAATCAGCGATTAAAACCTCCGAAAATCCCCACCGAAGCAGAACCTTTTTCTAAAGCAGATTGTTTCTGAAGTTTCTCGCGGGAGCTTTTGGAAAACACAGAACCATATCGGATAGCATCCTCAGGGCATACATTCAGGCAACGGGCGCAACTGAAGCAATCAGCGCCAAATAGCTTATCCGATACTCTGTCTTTAGCGGCTTGGCTTGGGCAGGCCTTGATGCACAGCCCACAGTTTGTGCACTTCTCATGGTCAATCTTTATCCTCGTTAAGCTGATCTGTTCTGCAACCCACGAAACAAAACCAAAAGGGCAGATAAGATGACAAAACGGCCGGTATGTAAAAAACGCCAGAGCCAGAGACACAACAACTGTGACCAGAATCAGCCAATGGTCGAAATCCAGATTAAACAGATTAAACGGGTTGAGATAATGGTAAATCACAAACCCCTTCCTACCGCCGACAATACCGAAGAGAAATAACAGCGCTACAAAAAACAATCCACCCCTTATCGTATTCGTCAGCCAAAATGGCGCCTTCCACTGCTTCATTTTACGGAGGATGGGAAGGCTGTAGACCAATTCCTGCAGCGCTCCGAACGGGCAAGCCCATCCACAGATAAGCTTATTCCCGATGATGGCCAATAAAACAAAAAAAATCAAAACAAGCAATTTGTCGGTCACAGATGGGTACAGCCCCACCATGGACTTAAAGACTTTAACTGTCCCTTCCATTGGATTCGGGGATTTCCCCAGTAAGAAACCACATACAAGCACAGCAGCGAGGAGGCATATGATATATGGGATTCGCGGATACCACAGTTTGCGCTCGGAGATATTTGCATTATCCGGCCGACCGAAGCGAGTCAGATAAACCAAACCAAACAGCACGATTGCCGCAAATAGGTAATATTTTAGTCCTGTCGAGTGATGGGAAAGGATATGTGTAGTCGCATGTTCCAGTTGTTCCTGAGATATCCCCAGTTCGTTGAGTGGTTTTTTCTTCGGTGTCTCCAGTGGCAAGGCAAGCTCACGTGCCAGGCCCTTGCCGGTGACACCCAGTTTTGGGGCAATTTCCCGGATACTCATATTTACCGTGAATTGGTTTCCTGCCTGACTTGGCCTGTCAGGTTCGCATAATATGCCAAGCACGATAATTAGAAGCCCCGCTGCTACGCTCACGGTAAACCACAATTTTTGTCGTGATGATAGTTTTGCCAGATATGTATAGACCATCGTATTGCTCCTCTAATTCTATCAGAATTGGGTATTTCCCTATGAGTTAAACTTACGTTGATATTAAGCTACAATAACCAGTTAAACACCAATGTATATAGCTAATCCATTTCTCTGTCGTAGCCTTGGCCTCTCCTTCGACCTTGGCCTTGTCCGCGACCTCGTCCAAAATCACAGGATGAACAAGTGTCGCAGCTTCTTCGGTTTCCGCGGCCCATGCCCTGACCGTAGCCTTGGCCTCGACCTCGGCCCCAGCCTTGTCCGTGACCTCGGCTGGCATCACACGATGAACAACTGTCGCAACCTCTTCGGTTTCCGCGTCCCATGCCCTGGCCGTAGCCTTGGCCTCGACCCCGGCCTTGTCCGCGACCTCGTCCAAAATCACAGGATGAACAAGTGTCGCAGCTTCTTCGGTTTCCGCGTCCCAT
>Ga0114922_10000679_pt1 | contig 32694 bp, 19 predicted proteins | sample AartaG_FD_100975 | JGI IMG/M metagenome (GOLD analysis project Ga0114922, IMG submission 100975) | Deep subsurface microbial communities from Aarhus Bay to uncover new lineages of life (NeLLi) - Aarhus_00045 metaG | ecosystem: Environmental > Aquatic > Marine > Oceanic > Sediment | place... | reverse complement strand
TTCTTCACTCGAAATCTCCTTTCTTGCGGGATGCCTTTTTTCAATAATAGCATTATAACCGCTTGAAAAGGTGGTTTCGAGTGTTTTTTGCATTGTTTGCGGAAAAATCACGCTTGAGGTAGGCCTAGTTTACCATGAGTGGACTTGGACAAGGTTTAGCTCGGAAATACACTTCTTCTGGTTCCTCCCATTTGGGGATGCACAGATTCTGTACGCGCAGACCCCCAACCTTCAAGGGCATCCGTCAGATGGTACCGTTGCACTTCGCCCACTGGAACTCAATGTGGCAGACAATGGGATTTCAGAACTCTTGTTCTTCAGCAACGTGGGGGACGTGCAAAGACGTCTATGTCTTGAGTGGGATGGCAGTGATCCTTGGGGAAAGCCACCCTACCAAGGCTATCGCTATGTTCCCTATGAGACTACGGCTGGCTGGTTTCCCTTAGATGATGACGGCGCGTATGACTTCTATGAATACAATGCCACTCATGCGGAAACGTGCATTGTCTGGCCATCTATAGCAAACAACGCATATCCCTATGGTTCCCGACAGCTTCGGATCAGAGCAGACGTGAGACGGGCGAAGGATGGTGTTACCGTTGCGTCGCACGAGTCCAATTGGCAGGAGTTCGCTTCTAAGAGCTGGAATTCCGTGCAGTTTGATTCAGAAGTCCGTTTCCCCTTGGGAAGTCTGTCAGAGGGAACATACCGCCTCAGAGTCTCGCTACAGAATGCAGGCAATCAGGAACTCGACTGGTCTGAGTTCTGCTTCGGCGTCCGCGCGTGCGACTATTACGACCGCGGGCAGAGCTACTGCTCTTTCTGGCCGCCGACGGTTGCGCGTGGTGAGCACCTGGATATAGGCTGTGGCGTGGGCAACGGTGGTGCGGCAGGCGGTGCGTTCAAGGTCAGCTTCTATGCCTCGACCAACACCACGATAACTTCGGGCGATCATTTCATCGGCAGCGTTAACATGCCCGCTATGGCGGGAGGCGCTGTGGCGGATTGCGACTGGTCAGGGAACCTCCCGAGTACTGTTCCACCAGGGACTTACTATGTGGGCTGGATCATCGACTCGGACGGGCAGTACGCCGAAACGAATGAATCCAACAACGTGGGCTATGTCAGCGCGTTCACGCTGACGGTCCCGAACCTCAAGCCGTCCATCGGGTGGTTCTACGGCGATCCGGGCATTGTGATGCGTCCGGCTGTCCTAACGCTGGAGGCCGGGAATATCACCGACGCAGATGGAACCATCGCCAAAGTCGAATTCTACCGGGACGACAATAATAACAGCCAGGTTGATGTGGGTGTGGATCAGCTCCTGGGTACGGACACGAGCAGTGCGGGCGGCTGGAAGTGCACAACGGGCACGGGTTCCTTCCCGCTTGGAGCGAGCCGGTTCCTTGCGCGCGCCCAGGACAATGATGGCGCATGGAGCGACGCGAAGTCGATCACGGTGACAGTGGAGAACGCCGCTCCACACATCGACTCCCTGTCCGACAGTCCTGATCCCGTAATACGGCCCAACACACTGACATTGACCGCGAATGGTGTCAGCGACGCCGATGGCAGCATCTCCTGGGTGGAATTCTACCACGACAAGAACAGCAATGGCGTGCTTGAGTTGGGCATTGACACGTATCTCGGCCTGGATCTGGACAGCGCAGGCGGGTGGAAATGGAGCGGCTCAACCGCGTCTCTCCCGATCGGCACAAACAGATACTTCGCTCGCGCACGAGACGATGACAGCGATTGGAGCAACGTCGTCTCAACGACCGGAACGATAACTGAGCCGACGCAGCCCCCGGCAGCAGTGATTTCTTCCGTCACGCCTAGTCCTGCCGATCCTCGCACGGACACGGTTCAGTTCCGCGAGGCGTCGTATGACAACGACGAAGGCGGCGCAACCATCCAGCAGTGGCGCTGGAGTTCGGACAAGGGCAACTGGCAGGGCAATGGAACGCTCAGCACTCAGCAGGAGCCGAACATCCCGGCCAATGACCTGGCGGTGAATGACCTTGTTTCCACTATTCACACGATCACGCTCTGGGTCCAGGACAACGAAGGGCAGACCGACACAACGCAGCCGGGCGATCCAGCCGGTCAGCGGCCGGTCGCCCTGGTCGTTCTAAATGCCATACCCACGGCCACGATGTCGGGGATTCCCGATGATCCGGTTCCCGCCGGCAGTACGATCACCATCACCCTTGGCGGCCACGACAACGACGAGCACCAGCAGAGCGTCGTGAAGGGCGAACTGGCGGTCGAGTACGAACCTATCGTGCAGATTCCGGCGGCACAGTTCGGCCAATATCAACTGGCGGTCGCGCTTTCTGACGGAATCTACGAGGTCAAATGGCGCGTGCAGGACGATGAAGGCGCGTGGTCCGACTGGGTGACCGACTACCTCGATATTGTCATCGAGACGGTGTCCACGCCGACCTCCGTTACGGGACCGTCCAACGGATTCGTCGGGCAATCCCTGTCGTTCACGGGCGGCGGTGCCGCAAGCAACATGGGCCATGCGCCCGAGTACCAGTTCGATTGGGGCGACGGCGGGCCTTTGTCAGACTGGGGACCCGCGACGCAGTCGAAGACCTACGCGGGGACCGGGACCTTCAACATCAAGGCACGCGCCCGTTGCGCTGCACATCACGACGCCGAGTCGCCCTGGTCGGCCACCTTGAAGACCGTCGCCATAGACCTCTGCGTCCTGACCATCACCAGGGACACGCCCGCCGGCGGACAGGTTCAGCGCGATCCGGCAGGAACGCCCCTGGCGGGGATTCCGGGAAGCGAGTACTACGGTTATTCGTATAGTCAGCAGGTCAAGCTCACGGCTGTCCCGAATTCTGGCTACCGGTTCGATCACTGGAGCGGCGACGCGGCGGGTACGAATCCCATCGTGTGGGTGACGCTGAACGGCAATAAGGCCGTTACGGCCCACTTCACGCCGGAGAACGTCAAGCCGACGGCGCGGATCGACAGCATTACGCCAAACCCGGCGCAGCCGCCGAATGATCTGATTCAGTTCCGGGGGACCGGCACCGACCCGAACGGCGAGGTTGTAGATTGGGAATGGAAGTCGGACCTGGACGGTTTGATCGGCTCGCAGGATGACTTCGACAAGTCGTCCAACGACTTCACGGTGAACAGCGCCGCCGGTGCGGACCACACCATCACTTTCCGTGTGCGGGATGATGACGGAGCATGGTCTGATCCGGCGACCGCCACGTTGCGCGTCTTGAATGCCCTGCCGACGGCCGCTCCTATCGGGGGTATACCGTCTCTTCCCGTCGAACCGGGCGCGCAGGTCACTTTGACGCTTGGCGGCCACGACAACGACGAGAACGGGCAGAGCATTACCGGCGGCGAGTTGAAGCTGGATGGCGTAGTGGTTCCAGATGCCGACATGGGCCAGTACGAACTCACGGCTCCTGCCGATCCGGGCGATTACCCCGTAACCTGGCGCGTGCAAGACGACGAGGGAACCTGGTCCCCTGCTGCTCAGGAAACCCTTCGTGTTTCCGCACAGCAGACCGGTACCGACCTCGTGGTAACCGATCTCACCCATGATCCTGTTGCCCCCAAGGCCGGCGAGGAAGTAGTTTTCAGTGTTGAGGTCGAGAACACGGACAATGTCGTTGCGGGGCCATTCGCCGTTGCCTTTTGGCCGGACGCAGAGAAGTTCAGCGGTCAGCTTGACCAAGTCCAGTCCGAGGCAGACTACGGGTTCTGGTTTGAGAAGGACGTTGTTCGTTGGCAGGAGTTTGTGCCCGATCAACGATTACTGAAGAGGATCGGACTTAACCTGCACCGAGTTGGACATCCCGGTGATCTATGGGTGGCCGTCGATGATGGGGAAACCGGTCAGAGGATGTGGTCGCAAAAGGCACCAGAGTCCATTGCGCCGACCGTTGGATGGGCTGATGTGGACGTCGACGGCGTCGTCTTGCTCGTACCAGGCAAGAAGTATCGGATTGTTGTCTGGGGCGACAAAGCCCGTCCCGATGTCGACAACAGCTACTATTGGCGTGGCCAGACAGACACTGATCCTTACCCCAAAGGAGAGAATTCCGTCAGCCATGCATGGGAGGGTTACGATTTCGGGTTCCGCACCTATACGGTCGACATGCCAGGCGCGGCCGATCATGTCGCAACAGTTCCGTCTCTCGCTCCGGGCCAGAAAACAACTCTCACCTTCGCTATAGATGCGAGCCAGTTTGTCGCTGGATCACACGTTGCTTGTGCGTTTGCGGACTTCGGCGATGCCATCCCGGAACTCGATGAAATGAACAACATAAGCTGGCATGCGTGGCATCTTGAGGCCGCCGACAAGCCCGACCTCGTGGTGATTGACCTCACCCTCCACAGCGCAACATCGGCTCCGGGCGGTACGATCTCTTACACCTACACCCGCAAGAACGCCGGTGCCGAAGGTCCGGCGGGCAACTCGACGTGGGATCAGATGGGATTCCTCTCGACGGACAACACGTTCGACGCGCAGGACATCCCGCTCGGCACCAGCTACTCGGTGTCAACCTATCACCTTAGCGCTGGATGGACGAACACCCTCTCGCGTACTCCCGTGATTCCACAGGATGTGCCGCACGGCGAGTACTACCTGATCGTTTACGAGGATGTGCGTCCGGGCCAGCCGCCCAACAACTATCCGGGTGTTGAAGAATCCGACGAGACCAATAACTGGCGTTGCTCGGAGACCAAGGTGGTCATCGGCCTGGCGACCCTGACGGTGGAGTCGACACCGATAACGGGGGTTGAGATAACCGGGGACAAGCCGGGGACGACGGACTACACGCCGACCTGCGACGACCAGGAGGTGGTGAATCTCACTGCACCTGCGACGGTGACGGTCGGGGCGCTGCGGTACGACTTCGTTCAGTGGACGGGCGACGGCACCCCGTCCGGACAGGACGTGCAGGTCACGATGGGCTCCGACAAGACCGTGGTGGCCGAGTATGCCCTGCGCCAGCATACCCTGATCGTTCAATCGACACCCATCACCGGTGTGGACATAACCGGTGACAAGCCGGGGACAACGGATTACACGGCGACGTGCGATGACAAGGAAGTGGTGAACCTGACCGCACCAGCGACGGTGACGGTCGGAGCGCAGCGCTATGACTTCGTCCAGTGGACTGGCGACGGCTCCCCGGCCGGCCAGGACGTGGCGGTTACCATGGATGACGACAAGACGGTGACAGCCGAGTATGCCCTGCGGCAGCACACTCTCAGTGTGCAATCAACACCCGTGGCTGGCATCAGTATCACGGGAGACAGACCTGGCGATACCAACTACACAGCCAGCTGCGAGGATAATGAGACTGTGGGCCTCGTGGACCCGGGGGCAGACGCAGACCCTCCGGAATACCCAATCGTAAATGATAGGGAATACGTCTTCGTCCGATGGTGTGTGGACGGTGTGGACGCGCTGCGAGGCGAGGCCTTCGTTGAGGTCACGATGGACGCTGACCACACCGTAGAGGCCTGCTATAGCCTGCGCGGGGACGTGACAGAGGATTGCGCGGTCAACATTCTGGACCTCATAGCGATCCGCAATCACCTGTACGAGGACGTTGGCACAGACGACAACTGGAGATACGACCTGAACGACGACGGGAAGATCAACATCCTCGATATGGTAATGGTCCGAAACAGGTTACACTCCGCGTGCAAGTGAAGTCGGCCTAAGGCCCAGGGCGGAGGGCGCTTTGAGGCCGACCGAGCGTGGTGAGAGGCGTTGTCGAGCCCACTCGTCTTTTCGCCTTGTTGGCTCGTTCGCGAGGTGTCCTACGTTATGGGCGCTCAAAGCAAACTGACCGTATCAAGTGAGTCCGAGCAACGTTGCGGGTGCTCTGTAGATTTGGGCGAGCAGATGACGACGCAGCAGAAAACCGTTCTTGAAGACTCAGAGCAGGTCCACGGTCGAGCCGCGATGCGCTGCGCGGAGCATTCCTCTTGGATCTTTTCATCGAATTGTTCTTGCAGGAAAGCTCTACGCGAAAAAGCGCTCGTGTATATAGAGATACCATTCAGGAGGGGGGGGAAGGGGGAGTAAATTCCTAGCACCAACTCACCTCCTCAGGTGTGATTTTAGAGAGAAATAGGGAAAATAAAATACGGAGCCCCACTTTCAAGCCGTCATAATGCGTTTATCTGAAAGGACGCATTGGCCGCCAAATCATAGCTGGCAACGTCGGGCTTATCAAGGCCGTAGCCGAGTACTCCTTACACATCCGAGGAGCCGTCAACGGCCGAGACTTTGTCCTTTGTCCAACGACCGGTGCGCTCAGGAGGACGTCATCGAGCGGCTCAAGAACGGCGTGGGGCTGCGCGTAGGCGGTCTGATGTCTGAGTGGGGCTTGCGTGGTCAAGGCCTCGTTGGCTTGGATGTTCAAAGCATGGTCCGTACTCTCTGTCGGATCGTGCGAACCGGCCGCCGGGTGGTCTATCGTATCCTTGGCTGCAACGAGTACCTGACGCTCGGAAGTATCACGCTCTCCCCCGCTAGGTGCCAGACTGCCTTCTCGCAGCCGCTATGGCGTCCTGCCTCTCTTTTCTCCATTTATTTCTCTTGTCCTCCGACATGAACCTCAGTGGATGGATCTTGCTCTTTTGACGCGTTCGCTGTTCGAACTTTGGAGTGCCGTACTTGCGCCATCGCTTGGAGATCGCGTAAAGCGTTGGGGAAGTATTCTGCGCAATGTTGATGAATCCCTTTTCGATAAGCTGGTCCCTTGCGCGCCGAAACTGATCCTTTGAAATGCCGTGCTTCTTTTCGGCTTCCGCATACGTGAACCTGATCCTCCCGTTGTTGAGAATCTTGCCTTCTTCCATTTGGCGTCTCGCATAGAACAACGCGAGCAACTGCGGGGCCTTGCCCGAAAGCTCAATGTACGCGCTGGAGGAGATCAGATCGCGTTCGAAACACACCAGCCTTCTTGCCTCAAAGGATTCTTCCTTGTCGTACCGTGCCACGCTCTTCGCAATGCTTTTCACTTCCCTTGCGCTCAATGGCGGAGCACAGCGCTTCCTGTTTATCTCGATCAAAGCTGCAAGGATTTCCTCGCGTTCCTTTCCGCGGGCGCGCATCTTGCCGCCGATGGTGGTCAAAGTCACGTTGCGCTCTCCTCGAGGTATGGGGCCTCTCGCGGAAGTCGCGGTCCTCTTGCGGGGGCTTTTCTTTTCGGCCAGCTTGTCCTGCAACCATCTCGGCATGTCGGCGAGCTCTGTCTCCTCCGGGACGCTGGACAACTCCCAGCTATATTCCTTTCCGCTTGCGTGAAGACTCGGCTGTGCGACAATGTAACCGCCGTCTCCTCTCACGTCAAGTCCCGGCCCCAGCGATCCGGCGGAGCATCTGATCTTGCAGCCGGGATGTGCAAAGACAACGTGACGCCCGCCTCCGCCGGTGAGTGCTTCAACTGTGTCCGGCAGCTTGCCGTGGGTCCGCTCCAAGGCGCTCAACGTATCTTCACCCCCCTTTATGCCATCGACATCGATCACTACAATGCTTGATTCCTTGCCCGTGACTATACCCACGTTCGCGTCGGGCCATCTTTTCCACCATCCACGTATTGTAGCTGGATCGCGCGTAGCGTCCTTGAAGCCGCGGCGCGTCCTCGGGTGTTTCCCGGCGTTTGAACACTCCAAGCCTTTCTTGCAGGAGCACCCCGCTCCCTTGGGGCTGTGGAGGGGAATCACGCTCCACCCCAGCTTGGTATAGCTGAGGGCGGCCTTGCAAAGCTGTCTTGATTTCGCTGTTGTTGCCATGTCTGGTCTCCTGACAAAGCTCTCACCGGCTTCCTGGTTCTTCCTCAAAGTTTGCCCTCGCCGGCGTTCCGGTTAATCGGTCAGAAACGGTCAATTGTGCGGGAGTTGAGCCTCCAGGATCCTTTTCGAGGGCTGTGATGACCTTATTCCCCTTGGATCCCGGTCGTTGCGAAAACACGGCCCTATTTGCCTTGTTTCTTGTGCTCGGGACTGCGCCCATTCTGAAGGGCCAGAGTGCACAGCTTGTGCTCGGGCATTGGCGGACGAGCTTGCGGCTGTCCCCCATGCAGTCCAGGCAGTACTTCCGGATGAGTTTGGTTTTGCATCGGTTGCGGCGGTCGCCGACGGCGGGCGGGTTCTTTCCCATCCTGAAGGGATACAGGGTGCAACGGTAACACGGCTGCGGGGCGTCGGGGCCCGCCGAGCAGTTCTCGGCCTGTCTGTAGCTACCGCCGACGCAATCGACGCAGTGTTTTCGGACAGCGTGAAGTCTATTCATTATGATCTCCTGTACGAGCTGCAAGGTAGTGGGTCAAAGAAAACGATCGTCCTGAATTCCCGAACGTCGTCCGCGTCGTGGAAAGGATCACTCGATCCCGGCGTCGCGCAGGATTTTGTCTGCTCGCTTCAGAGCCCGCTTTCTTTGAGCCGGTGTGCGGGTCCGCAGCGTCCGCTGCGTCTCGGGCAAGCCGTCCAGCTCAGTGAGTCGGTCGAAAAATCTTTGCAGCGCCTCCCGGCTGGTGCACAACGTGCCCCCGACACGGATGGTTTCGAGCTTGAGCCTCTTTAGGCCGCGAGTGGTCCAGCGCCAGGTCGTGCTGAACGCGGGCTTCTTGCCACGCCGCCGGCGGGGAAGGATCGCCGCTGCGTCTTTGAGCGTGATTAACTCTTCTGATGCGAGATCGATCATGCGCGTGCTCCCGAGTGAGTGTGAGTGGCAGCGTCCGTTTACTACAGAATTATGGCGCATGAATGGTGCGATCTCAACGGACTGATTGTGCGGGGAATACGGACTGATTATTCCAAGATGAGACTGGAACCGCCACCGGGGCCTCGCGTGGCGGTGATCAGCTCCCTGATCGGGGCGGGAAGTCTTTTTATGATCCTGTCGGGCCGTGCGATACTGAGGCCCATTTCATTCAGTTCTTCCCCGGTCACTCGCCCTCGTTCGGCGTCGAGCAAGCGTTGCAGGATGAGTGCCTGGGTTTCGGTGATTGGGTAGGTCTCGCCGTCCAGTGTGGCGGTTTTATGTTCATGGTCGATGGTGAGGATGTGCGGCGTGGTTCTGTGCTCGCGGAGTAGGAAATCGGGATGAAGGCGGTCGAGGTGTCTTGTGGCGAATTCGAGCGCGCCGTGGACACAGGAGACGAATGGCGGCCAAAGCCCGTTGATTGGCCCTTCTGAGATCATGCCGCCCATTCCTTCGTGCAGCTCCGGGGCGACGTCGAAGACGTCGTAACGGGCACCGGTCCCATAACCCAAGACGTTGAGGCCGAGCCACGTGCAAGATGCGGAGAGCTCTGCCTCCCGGCCCACTAAGATCTCCTCTAGTTTCCCGTACGCTCTCTCCCATTTCGTGGGCTCCACAGGGGTGTCGGGGTCGGGATCACAATATCGAATTACCTCTGTGTCGTCCGGCTCGAATATGTCGTCCCGCTCGGATTCCGCATCCACCAGCAGTGTCGCAAGTGCCGCCTCCGCATCCCGGTAAAGGCTGAGGACGCGCACGGCGAATGGGTCCGCCGATCCCTCCAGGCCTGCGCGGAAACAAACCTGCGCGCCGCTGGCGGTGTCGAGCAGAATGCTATCGCTCGGGTACTCCTCGGGATGACTGGGGTCCAGTTCGAAGAGGATGCCCTTGTTCCAGAACCGAAGTGGGTCGGCGAGCAACTCTCGGAAGACCTCCCTTTGCTCTTCCGCGGTTTTCCATCCCTTGGCCTTACCCTCTATCATCACAGAGGCGCGGGCCCGTGGATTACGTTCATGGACCAATTCACAGACGGACTCGACTAGGCCCCGTAGCGTGTCGCAAGCCCGGTCGGCCTCTTCGTTGGGTTGAAGCGAGAGTATGGTTCGGTTCATTTTCCTGCGTAGTTCGCCGCCCGGTCCTTCGGTTTCCAGGAAGTCTTGCGTCCATTCAGCGATCTCCTTCATTGACTGGCGCATGGTTGCCGCCATTTGCGCTTTATCGCGTCGATTCGAGAGATAGTACGTCTCCACAGACGAACGCCCTTCCAAGAGGCCGTTGGCTCGTTCACGGAGGGTCTCAAGGTCTGACATCGCGTACTCCTTTCCATCTCGCGGACACAATTCTCCAAGGCGCCTGGAGTCCTGTGCTCGATCGTGCTTTCTTGCCCCCTACTATATAAGATAAGGGGACCGCAGGAAGTTTCTTGCTGAAAATCTCAAAAGAGAGCCGAGCTGCCCTCCCCCCACGGCCAACCCTGTCGTGGCCGTGCGCCGAACTTAGCTGGAAACTGGGGCGGCTCCCCCATATTGGTTGCTACTAGGCTTAGCACGTTTTCTTTCGGCCGGGACAAAACGCGGCGTTGAGAAAATCATAGCAAAAGGTGCGGGCAAAGACAAGAAAAAGACAGGCGTCAAATGCATCGAGATCGTGACTGTGCAGAACGTCCGCGCGTGCAAACGGTACCGCCGGGCCTGACGTAGGTTTCAAAACCACCGCGGGAGGAGGTGAAACGCTGCAGTTGCAGGGGACACAATCATCTTCCTCAACTACGCGGCACGCTGCAAAACTCAACTGAGAATGAAATCGATTCGTTACGGCGCGCCGAAAGATGATCGGGCCGCAGCAGATAAGGGGCGATACCCAGACTGGTGGTCGCAGCCCGGTTGATTTCCCGGGTTTGTTGTTGCATTCGTTCTCGTTTTTTGCTAACATAGAAATTGACGAGGGAAAAGATATTACCCCGATCGATATATGCTCGGTCGGTCTGTGACCAAAAGCGACTGCTCGGTTACAAGGGTCCTCTCCAAGGGGTCCCTTTTCTTATTGCCCACGCAAGTGTATGCTCTTTGCTTGGGCGCTCGTTCTTTGGCACTTGGACCCGAGTCTTTGGACGAGCTGGCTCCCGCAAGACGGCAGGCCCCTTGGCGTCCAACGGCCTTCCAAATCAGGACCGGCTGCTTGTCTACAGCGAGGGCTCCTGCGAGGTGATCATCGTGCTTGGTCAGCCCGAGGAACAGGCGAACCCGCCGTACCTCGAGGGCGATGGTGTGACCCTCGCTTGCGCTGCGTATGCAGAGATCATCAACCCCTACAATCCGGTGCCCAGTTGAGGCATGACACTCGCGACACTCGGCCGGTCTTAAACTCTTTAGCCACGGCAGTTTAAGTCTAAGTCGATGCGCGGCCGAGTGTCGAGTGTTTGAGCGAGCGTTAAATCAATGCAGCACAACGGGTTACATACAGAATCCGAGACACTTAGTATCCGGGAGATACTCGAAAATGGCAGACATCCTTGACGTCCCGATTCCGCGTCATATTGTCCTCGATCCGGGCTCGCATGGGGGGCGCAGGACATCAGCCTCGGCAAGGCTAAACGCGCAAAGATCCATCCGGGTTCCTCAGAGCCGTTCTGTGCCTCCGGGAGGCGGGGCGGGTATGTTGGGTCTCGCAACGGGCCGAAATCTATCAGGAGACAACCTGGAGGGTCTGGGGACCCTGAGGTGATGCGGGGCCGGAGTCACGGCTGCAACTGAGTACTGTTTTCCTTGATATTGCCGGCCTCGCAGTGTATGCTTTTCAGCAGGGAACGAGGTGATGATGAGCAACAAACAAATCCTGCGTCAGCTTTATGATGAAGTCCATTGCTGCAGATGCTGCCCGGATGTTGAGGCAAGCATTGTGCCTCGGCAACTGGATGAACGAGCTGCCTCCTCTAAGGTAGCGTTGATGGCCCAAGCCCCGTCTAAGAGTGGCGTGAGGAAGTCCGGGAGACACTGGATCGGTGAGGACGGAAAGCTGAGGCGCCCCGGAGGAGTAATCCTGGACAAGCATCTCCGCGGCATAGGGTATACGGTGAATCCTGATGACGATGCCCTTAAGAGACCATACACAACAAATGTGCTGCATTGTTGGACAGGCAGAGCTCGGAAAGGGAGCAAGCGGGATCGCCGTCCAGCCCGGGATGAACTCCTTGCCTGCAAGCGATGGTGGCGCAAGGAACTGGAACTCGTACGCCCCGGTGTACTGATCTTGCTGGGCAAGCCTGCTGCTGAGTCGTTCAGTGCTATGATTGGCGAGAAGGTGAGCTTCTCCGCGTTGCTGGATCGACAGGGAGAGACCATAGTCATAGGGGAGGTCGAGTTGAAACGTTTCACCCTGCCTCACCCGACAGCTCCGTACCGGCGTCAGAAGAACGACGGCACTATTGAGTTGAAGTCGGACATTTACGAGGCGGTGTTTCGGGCCGTTGCCTCTGCGCTGCGGTGAACACGATGGTGGCGTTTGACATCCGAGCGCCTGCACCTCGGAGAGCAAGCGGACATTTTCAAAGGACTCGACGGCAAGGTTGTAGTATTCTCCTGCTGCGAGGTCGGAGCCGGCCGCCGCGTGATGGAAACCATCAAGGAGGCTAGTGGTGCTGCGGGTGTCATCGGCTATCGCGTGGCCGTCTACGACTGCTACGCGGGCCTGGCCGAGGCGATACTTACGGCCGGCCCATCAGCAACCCGGGCGCGTCGCCAAGCAAGGCGGTGGAGCTAGTCGCCGAAGCGCTCTCTTTCATGAAAGTGCCGACAGGCTCGCGTCAAACTCGTGGCCCCGTGATGGTCTGCGTGTGAGCAGAGCTTGGGTGGCGAGGTGGGACCGGGCGGCCAAATCCAAATGGCAGACACCGATTGACGGAGCCGCTTACTTGCCTTTCTTCACCCGTGCCAGAGCTTTGTGGAGCTTGTCACTGGTGGCGCTCGTATAGCCAATCTGTGCGGCGCGCTCCGGAGCTATTCGCTTCAGTTCACGCCAGAGCGTTGTCCGGTTGGTGACTCGTTTCGCCCGCTTTCGCGGTTTAGCTACTCGTGGGGCGATCACGGCCGCTGCCTGTTCTTTGACGATCTGGCCTATATGCGCCAGTTTGCGCTCTGGCGGGACAGGCCAACTCAGCACGTCACGGATCATTCCCAATTTCCCATCGGTCATAGTCTCCTCCTTTCAATACCTATTGAGATATAGTCCGATATGCTGTCCAGTGCAGTAGTTAATCCCGGAGGGCTCGATGGAGTACTACGGATAGCTACAAAGTAAGCCCCCGGTTCACCCGCTCTTTACCAAGCCAGATGCAGCGTCAGATAGTGTAACATTCTTTCTGTAAATCCCCTTCTCCTCGCCGTGCTCGCGCTGCCGGGCTTGGTCGGGAGGATTGTGGAGCAGACTGTCTGTGAGGCTTTTTCACAGGCTTTCACTGGCGAGAGGTCCGCGAAGTAAAAAGACCCGGACGCTTTGAGGGCGAGCAGGAATGTGGCCTTGCTCCTTTGCCCACTGTTTTGCCAGATTCCTAACCTTAAATCTGGATCAGTTTTCGCGGGCAAGGTCATCGGGATGGATCACCTCGCCATGTATCTCACTAGGATTGGCTTTCCTCGGCGAACAAGGAAAGCTGTGAAGCGTGCCCGCTCTTACTTCCTGCGACAGTGGTGGTCCCGAGCTCGAGAGCCCTGCAAGCTTCCGCGTAATAGTCCGGATCGATCTCGAACCCGACGAAGTCGACATCAAGTTCCAGACAGGCGAGCGCCGCATGCCCGATCCCAAGGAAAGGATCCATAACAAGCCGCGCCCTCCCCAGGCCATGGAGGAGGATGCACATCTTGGGTATCGCCACGGGAAACGTGGCGGGGTGAGGCCTATCTCTATCCCTGTCTTGGATCGTCTTGTACGGCACGAACCATGTGTTCCCTCGGCACCGAAGGTCCCCTTTACTCGTGTTCCACCGGGAAATGTTCGATTTGTCCTGATACTCTACGCCGATGGCAAGGCGATCCAACTCAACATCACCGTGTTTCGTCAGATGAAACACGTACTCGTGGCAGTCGTTGATGAACCTCTGGCTGTTGATGGGCTTGTAGTGGCCTACAGATATGTTTCTGGTGACGCCGGTCTCCCTCCCGACGTTCTCCGCATCGATGGCTATGGACTTCACCCAATGGATTACGTTCTGAAGATGAAAATGTTGGCGCATTTGGGAGAGGACGTCAAACGGCACCCAAGGATCTGACGGCTTGGAACCTATATTGAGGAACAGGGATCCGTTCTCGCTAAGTACGTCTTTCACCGTGCCGCCCCAGCTCCCGATCCATTTCAGATACTCGCCTCTCGGCGCCGTGTCATTGTAGCGTCCGTACTCAACGCCAAGGTTATACGGAGGCGAAGTGACAACGACGTCGACAGTGCCTTTCGGAACATGTTCGATCATTCCCCTAATGCAGTCGTCATTGCAGATGGTGAACGTATGACCGCGTATGAGGCGCGCAAACGTAAGTTGCTCGCCTTGCCTTTCTTCTTCTGTTCCCACCGGTTTCTCCATGCGCGTTGCTATTCGATACACGCTGCGATGTCCGCCGCCAGCGGCTTCAATCGATTCTGGAAGCCGCCTTGACCGTATGTATTGGCATAGCGAACGACCCTCTCGCAGTCTTCAGGGGTCAGAGACAGGTCATGCCCGCGAAGGTTCTCCTGGAGTCGCCTCAGCAGCGACTGCATGCCACCTCGCCCGTGCACGGGTCGAAGGATGCACTCGCGTTCGTCAGGTGTCAGTTCTATGACGAGCGCGCCGCCGTTGGAATAAGAGCGCTTCCGGACAACACGGACGCTTCTGGCGAAGCCCGATTCAAGTTTATTAAGTTCTTTCTGCAGAGCACGCGCTCGCCTCGAGTGCTGAGCCAAGGATCGCTTCGCCTCAATGATGTCGCCCTCGGTGATCTCTGTTGCCAAGCGCCACTCTCGGTCGAATTGGGCAACAAGCAGCTCCACGTCCGGCCCGCGCGTGACAATCCCGCACTCAACGTTGGTATGCAGGCCTGCATGGGTGATGTTGGCCGAAGTGACCAGACCTTCCAAAGAATCGGCTATGTACACCTTCGCGTGCAAATCGCTCGCCCGTGCCCTCACTTGCGCCCCGAGCCGCTGGAGAAGCTCAAGAGCCTGCAACTCAGATACGCCGCGAATGAAGGCGGCTGGAGCCCACTGCGTCAGCACACGAACGCTGATGCCTTCATGGAAAACATTGCCATCGACTAGCTCTTCACAGGCCCTTTTGCGGATAAAGGGACAAACAATCCGTATAATCTGCTGTGCTCCTCGGAGCAACTCCAGGACAGCACCGAAGTGCGTGCCACAATCTCGGTTCCAGACGAACGTCACCAGTGACCACTCCTTCTGGGGGATCGGTGGTCTGTTCTCCGAGCCCACGGATTTGCTGGTCTGTAAGGCAGGGCGCCCGGGGACGCTCATATGCGTTCCCAACCATCAATTCCCCAAATTCTTCCAGACTCGTTCTGGTCCAACGCTCTGATGATGGAATAGCCCGCAGATATCTGTTGCAGACTTTTCGCGCTAGAACGTCCAGGACCAGTCAGACATGTGCGCTAATCACTCACAGGCGAGCTCTTTGCTCCTGCACTTCGTGGAGCGCAGCATCGACCGCCGTCTGGATGTTGGGTGTATGCACTGCCATACCTCGGAGGTTCGTGAGCTCTCCGATTACACGATCAAACACCTGCTCAGAGACCTGCCTGATTTCCGAATCATCGCAAGGTATGAACAACCCACCCGACGCACCAGGATACACCAGAGTCGCCACGATTCCTCGTCTCTTGAGTTCGCCGAGGGCTCCTTGTTGGAAGGCTTCTCGCGTGGTGGGGATGCCCCTGGCGACAAGGTGGTCCACTACTTGGTCGATTCGTACCTTGTTTCTGATCCCGCAATGGCCGTTCAGCAAGAACCTGAGTGTCTCGACTCCGACCACTTCCTCTGTGTTCGTGGCGTCCAGGTTGATGTAGTCCTCTGCGCTCTGAACCCAAGGACTTTGAGGACAACCGCAATTGACCGTGTAGTCTTCCATGTCCCGTTTTCCTTTCTGTCGCTACGGAATTCTGGGTAACTCTCGTCGGCAAACGGCTTCGGATCCCCCCACGCCATGCGCTTGCCTCCGATCACCCGCGTGTGCAGGCGTACCGAAGACGTTGGTCGCGGCTCATGATTTCTGCACAGCCACCGAGATCGGGGCCTCGTCGATCGTGAACAGAGCACACGGCGATCTAGATCTTTCCGCCACATTCACGCATTGCTGGCCACCGCCGCCATGTTGTTCATGCACCGCATCCCGGTCCCCTTCCGGATCTTCCTGACCTGCCCCCCTTTTTATACCACTTGCAATGTTAGATTTCAAGCCAAATCCTGGCCATGCTATCCACGGTCGAGCCCATCTTGACCGACCTCGGACAGAGGCTTTTCCACCGGTCATCAATGGCGGACAGTTCGTGAAGCAAAAACCCAGTTCTCGGGAGCAAGGTCACTTGGTCCAACGGGTGATAACGCCGTCATGGGGCTTTTGCTCGTAGCAGGCTTCCGGCTTCCCGTTGGGTTGAATTCCTCTCTTGACAAAATCCGCCAATTCTCGATAATAGCTGTCTATGTCTCGCGTTGTTGGCTGAGTGCACCTGAGGAGTACCTGATGGCTGCAGGATCAGATGAAATCATGACCATTGATGAGCTGGCGGAGTATCTAAAGATCTCCAAGTCCACGCTCTACAAGCTCGCCCAAGTTGGCGGCCTGCCCGGCCAGAAGGTCGGGAAGCGGTGGCGGTTCCACAAGGGCGCGATAGACGACTGGCTCAGGCAGCATCCAGAACACGGCGGCAATCGCAACGCGCGGGGTGCACGCGCGGAAAGTGTCAAGGAATGACGACTCCTTACCACGCACGTTTCTTTGCTCACGAACTGACTCGCCAGGGAGGCGACGGCGTGGAGCGTCTGTCTCGGTCGCTCTTCGACGCATGCGTGGACTTGAATCCCCACCAGATCGAAGCCGCGCTCTTCGCGCTGCGATCTCCGGTCGCCAAGGGCGTGCTGCTGGCTGACGAGGTTGGCCTCGGGAAGACCATCGAAGCGGGGCTGGCGATCTGCCAGAGCTGGGCGGAGCGTCGCAGGCGCATCCTCGTCATCTGTCCGGCTTCCATTCGGAAACAGTGGGCCCTGGAGCTTGAGGAGAAATTCCACCTGCCCACGCTTGTGCTCGATGCAAAAACCTATCGCCAGGAAGCGCGAAACGGGAATCCAAGTCCATTCCTGAACGACCACATCGTCATCTGTTCAATCCACTTCGCCAGCAACCGGGCAACGGAGGTCAAACCCATCCCGTGGGACTTCGTGATCATTGACGAGGCGCACAAGCTCCGCAATGCCTACCGTCAGAGCAACCGGATGGGCCAGAACATCCGTTGGGCTCTGGAGGATCGCCGCAAGATTCTCGTGACCGCGACGCCGCTCCAGAATTCCCTCCTGGAGCTCTACGGTCTTTCGACAGTTATTGACGAGTGCATCTTCGGTGACCTCCCTTCCTACCGCACCCAGTATGTGAACGTCGGCGGCAATCTTCAGGAGCTGCGGGAACGGTTGCGGTCCTTCTGCACACGCACCCTCCGGAGCCAGGTCGTTGAGTACATCCAGTATACGGAGCGCCGGCTTATCACCCGCCCCTTCAAGCCAACCGATCAGGAGCACAAACTCTACGAAGCCGTTTCTGAGTTCCTGAAACGGGACGACACCTACGCCCTTCCTTACCAACAGCGGCATCTCACCGTGCTGATCGTCAGGAAACTGCTTGCTTCATCTTCGCTGGCGCTCGCCGGGACATTAGAGATAATGCGCGACCGGCTCAAGGCTATGCGTGACCAAACCTGGGTCGATGCCAGCCTGGCCGAACGTATCATCGAAGACGAGGAGATTGAGGATGAACTTCTCGATGAGCTTCTGAACGGCGATAGCGTAGATACCTCTGTTGATGCCGTCACCGAGTTGGAAGAAGCCGTCAAGATTGACAAACAGAAGCTGCAGGGCGAAATCGACGAGCTGACCCGATACATAAACTGGGCGCGCAGCATCGGCATCGACACCAAAACCCGCTCGCTCCTCAAGGCGCTGGAGATCGGTTTTACCGAGATGGAGAAGACCGGGGCGGCGCAGAAAGCAATCATATTCACGGAATCCCGGCGGACGCAACAGTTCCTATGGGACTTCCTGGAGTCCAATGGCTACGCCGGTCGTGTCGCCACCTTCAATGGCACCAACAGGGAGCCCGATTCCACGCGCATCTACGAGCGCTGGCTCGAAGTGAACAAAGACAGCGGACGGGCCTCCGGGTCTCGGCCTATCGATGTTCGCACGGCCATCATCGAGCATTTCCGCGACAACGCCAGCATTCTCATAGCTACCGAAGCTGCCGCGGAAGGGATCAACCTTCAGTTCTGCTCGCTCGTCATCAATTTCGACCTGCCATGGAACCCCCAGCGGATCGAGCAGCGGATCGGGCGCTGCCACCGTTACGGCCAGAAGCACGACGTTGTTGTCATCAACTTCCTCAACGAGCGCAACGCCGCCGACCGCCGCGTCTACGAGCTCCTGAAAGAGAAGTTCAGTCTCTTCACCGGCCTATTCGGCGCGTCAGACGAAGTGCTCGGAAGCATCGAGTCGGGCATGGACTTTGAGCGGCGAATTCTGGACATCTACCAGCAGTGCCGCACGCTCGAGGAGATCGAGGCAGCTTTCGAGTCGCTCCGCGACGAGCTGGACGAGACGATCACTTCGCGTATTCATGAAACGCGCAGAATCCTGCTCGAGCACTTCGACGAGGACGTCCACGCCCGGCTGCGCGTGAACCTCACCGGTGCAAGAGAGCAGCTCGACCGCGTCGGCCAGATGTTCTGGGTTCTCACGCGGTTCATCCTTGATCGCAAGGCCGTGTTCGACGATGCGGTGCTAGCCTTCAAGCTGACTGACTCCCCCTTGCCATCCGTCCGGCCCGGCACGTACCACATGATCTCCAAGGAGCGCGACAACGTCTCCGGCGAGTTCCTCTATCGGCTCGGGCATCCGCTCGGAGAGCATGTCATCAGCGTCGGAAAAGACTACCCGACGCCAGTGGCGAAGGTCAGCTTCGATGTTTCCAGTCGTCCGGCAATGATCTCGATGGTCGAGGCGCTGAAAGGCAAGTCCGGATGGCTGATCCTTCAGCGGCTCATCATCGACTCGTTCGAGCGAGAAGAATACCTTCTCTTCTCGGCCTTCGACGACGCCGGCAAATCGCTCGACCATGAGACTTGCGAGAAGCTCTTCAACTGTAATGGCAAGGTGCTGAACGCGCTCAATGTGCCGGAAGGCGAGAGGCAGCGTCTCGCGGCCGACACCAATCGCCACGCTAGGGCTACCGTCAGCAAGTCGCTCGAGCGCAACAACCGCTACTTCAATGAGGCGCGCGAACAGCTTGAAAAATGGGCCGACGACATGGTCCTGGCGAGCGAGAAAGAACTCCGCGACACGAAGGAACAGATCAAGGCCCTCAATCGGCAGGCGCGACACGCCACGACCGTCGATGAGCAACACCAGCTTCAGGAGCAGATCAGGCAGCTCGAAAGGAAGAAGCGCCGCCAGCGGCAGCGCATCTTCGACGTGGAAGACGAGATCATCGAGAAGCGCGACAACCTTATCGACGCGCTGGAAAAACGCATGCAGCAACGGACACAAAGCACGCCGCTCTTCACCATCCGGTGGCAAGTGGTTTGAGGAGGATGCCGATGGATGATATTACGACCTTCACCAGTGACAAAGAACGTTTGGAAGAGGTATTGAAAGCTGTTGCCCAAGGGGAAATCCAGTTGCCGGAGTTCCAGCGCGGCTGGGTATGGGACGACATCCATATCCGCAGCCTTCTGGCCAGCGTTTCTCTGTCCTATCCTATCGGCGCGGTGATGGTGTTGGAAAACGGTAACCCGGATGTGCGCTTCAAGCCTCGCCCGATAGAGGGTGTGGAATTGGACAGGGAAGTTGAACCGGAGCGTTTCGTTCTTGATGGTCAGCAACGCCTGACCTCTCTCTATCAGGCGCTCTCGTACGGTAAGGCGGTCAAGACAAGAGATGCTCGCAAGCGGGGCATCAAACGGTGGTATTACATAGACATGTGCAAGGCTCTCGATCTCAATATAGACCGAGAGGACGCCATTGTAAGCCTTCCAGAAGACAGAATGGTTCGCAATTTCGGCAGCGAAATCATCCAAGACTATTCGACGGAAGAAGCTGAATACCAGCACCATCTTTTCCCGGTTTGGCAGATTTTCGACTCCGCTGGCTGGCGTCGTGAATTCAATAGGTTCTGGCAACATTCCGACGAAAAGGGCGTTTTCTTCGATAAGTTCGAAAAGAGCATCATCGAGCGTTTCAAGCAGTATGTGGTGCCGGTTATCAAATTGCTCAAGAACACCCCGAAGGTTGCCGTCTGTCAGGTCTTCGAAAAGGTCAACACCGGCGGCGTCTCCTTGACGGTTTTCGAGTTGGTAACCGCCAGCTTCGCCGCCGACGGATACAACCTGCGCGAGGACTGGGAAGGCAAACGCAACGCTCGCGGCCAGAAAACAGGTAAAGGTCGTAAGGATCTAATCCGTAATCAGCTTCATCACAAGATACTTCGCGGTGTCGGCGCCGACGCACATCTTCAGGTCGTCGCTCTCCTGACGACGTACGAGCGCAAACAGAGCAACACGGATGCACCGGTAAATTGCAGACGCAGCGACATCCTCAAACTCACCCTTGGTGAGTATCAGAAGTGGTGCGATCGGGCCACCGAAGGGTTCATCAAGGCGGGGAAGATCCTGTTCCAACAGAAGCTCTTCAGCAACTGGGATCTGCCCTACAGTACACAGGTCGTTCCTCTGAGCACAATCCTTACGCTATTGGGTGACAAGGCCGACATCGACACCGTGCGGGAGAAACTAATCCGCTGGTACTGGTGTGGTGTTTTCGGGGAGCTGTATGGAAGCGCTACAGAAACGCGGTTTTCGAACGATGTGGTCGATGTGTTGGATTGGATCGAGGGCGGTGGCGCCCCCAGAACTGTCGAAGACAGCAACTTCTCCCCAACGCGACTCTACACATTGCGCACGAGAAACAGCGCGGCCTACAAAGGGATCCATACCATCCTCATGCGTGATGGCGGTCTCGATTTCCGAACGGGCGAAGGGATCGATGTCCAGGCGTATTTCGATGACTCCATCGACATCCACCACATCTTCCCCCGCAAGTGGTGCCAGAAGCATAACATCGAGGCACGCTATTACGATTCGATTGTCAACAAGACGCCTCTGTCCTATAAGACCAACCGCATCATCGGCGGCAACTCGCCGAGTGTTTACCTCAAGAAGCTGCGCGATGATAACGACATGACTGAAGCGCGGCAGGATGAAATTCTGGCCTCCCACGTCATTGACGTGGACGCGCTCAAGAACGACGATTTCCGGGCATTCTTCGAGGCGCGAAAGGAAGCTTTGCTCACGCGAATCGAAGCAGTCACGGGCAAGAAGATCAATCGAGAAGACCGGGAAGGCGGGCCACTCCTGGTCACAGGCGAGCCCACGGAAGGCTTGGAAGAAAAGGATCAAGACGCATGAAATCGTTTGACAAACTCAAGACCAAGCTCGCAGAGCTGTTCCAGCTTGATCAGGCCGACCTGGATTTCGGCATCTACCGCATCATGAATGCCAGGCGGGACGAGATCATCCGTTTCATGAATCACGATCTCCTGCCGCAGGTAAGCGAGGCGTTCAATGAATACCAGTCCAGCGACAAAGCCGAGATACAGAAGGAACTCGACAAAGTCATCGAAGGCGTCGAGGCCGCCGGGATGGACCCGGACCAGGCCCCCAAGGTCAAGGAGCTTCGGGAGCGGCTTGCCGGGGAAGCCGTGGACATTACAGCCCTCGAGAATGAGGCCTACGACAACCTCTACAGCTTCTTCAGCCGTTACTACGACGAGGGCGACTTCATCAGCCTCCGCCGCTACAAGGAGGGCGTATACGCCATCCCCTACGAGGGTGAGGAAGTCAAGCTCTATTGGGCGAACCATGACCAGTACTACGTCAAGACCACCGAGAATTTCCGCGACTATGCCTTCAAGACGCCAAGCGACCACCGCGTCCATTTCAAGATCGTCGAGGCCGACACCGAGAAGGACAACGTCAAGGCCACCAACGGCAACAACCGGCGGTTCATCCTGCACGGTGATTTGCCCGTATCCGAGGAGGAGGGCGAGCTTGCCATCCGCTTCGAGTACCGGCCCGACGACGACAAGCGCCGGCAGGACGCCATCAACGCCGAGACCGTCCGGCGCGTTATCGAAGACCTGAATGACGAGAAGCTCGCCGTATGGCAGCACCGCTTGGGCGGCAGATGGAAGCGCGCCGACGGCACCGAGAGCGACCGCACACTGCTGGAGAAGCATCTCTACGACTACACCCGGCGGAATACGTTCGACTATTTCATCCACAAGGACTTGGGTGGCTTCCTGCGGCGTGAGTTGGACTTCTACATCAAGAATGAGGTCATGCGCCTCGACGACATCGAAGAAGAATCCGCCCCGCGCGTCGAGCAGTACCTCTCCAAGATCAAGGTCATCCGCCGTATCGCGCACAAGATCATCGACTTCCTGGCGCAGATCGAAAACTTCCAGAAGAAGATCTGGCTCAAGAAGAAGTTCGTCATCGAGACCAACTACTGTGTGACCCTCGACCGCGTGCCGGAGACGCTCTACCCCGAGATCGCCGCCAACGACGCGCAGCGGGAAGAGTGGGTGCGCCTCTTTGCCATCGACGAGATCAAGAAGGATCTGGCCGGGGCCGTCGATTACTCAGAGCCACTGACGGTCGAGTTCCTGAAGGCGAACCCGTTCCTGGTGCTGGACACGAAGTTCTTCAGCCAGCCGTTGAGGGATAAGTCGCTTGCGGGGCTCGATGATGTCGAAGGGAAGTGCGACGGGCTGCTGGTGCACAGCGAAAACTTTCAGGCTCTGAATGCCATCGGCCCACGTTACAAGGGCCAAGTGAGATGTGCATACGCTGATCCCCCTTTCAACACGAATGAGGCTACATTCATCTACAAGAATGAGTATCAGCACTCATCATGGTGCGCGATGGTGAGGAACTCCCTTGCCTTGACAGAACCGTTGCTGAGTCCGACAGGCGTATTGGCAATAGCCATCGACGACCTCGAGCTTCATTACCTCGGCCTCGTCTGTGACAGCGTGTTTGGGATCGATGGTCGCTTGGGGGTCCTTACGGTTGAGATCAAGCCGTCAGGTCGGACTAATGATAACTTCCTGGCGACCAGCCATGAGTACTACTTGTTCTACGGGCCGGACCCGGCCCATACAGAGATCACCTTTTTTGAATTGACCGATGAGCAGAAGGCACAGTACGGCAATGAGGACGGCGAGGGAGCCTACAAATGGAGGGATTTCCTCCGGACCGGTGGTTACTCGACTCCTGAGGAGAGACCGAATTCCTGCTACCCTATTTACTACGACGAGGACACCGGGGCAATATCTTCGGAGAAGCATGAGGGCTGGGAGGAAATATGGCCCATTGACAGCGAGGGCCGGAAGCGGGTCTGGCGCAAGACTCCTCCCTCTTTCCTCAAGCATCTTGAGGCCAACGAGATTCAGATCACCCGATCCAGGTCCGGCCGACTCAAGGTACAGATCATCGACCGAATAAAGTCGGGCACGCGACCGAAAAGCGTATGGATCGGCAAGCAGTACGACGCGTCTTCGCATGGAACGAAGCTTCTCAAAGCGATCTTCGGGGAATCCGGGGCTTTTACTTTTCCAAAATCCCTTCACGCCACGCACGACGTGGTCTACGTTGTCACCGGCGAGGATCAGGAAGCCGTCACACTCGACTACTTTGCGGGGTCAGGCACGACAGGCCATGCCGTCATAAATCTTAACCGCGAAGACGAGGGGAACCGCAAATACGTTCTTGTAGAGATGGGGGATTACTTCGACACCGTCCTCGTCCCCCGCATCAAGAAGGTGGTCTACTCCAAGGAGTGGAAGTATGGCAAGCCTGTCTCCCGCGAAGGCATCAGCCACATGTTCAAGTACATCCGGCTGGAGTCTTACGAAGACGCGCTGGCGAACATCCGGCTGGAGCGCACCGACAAGCAGCAGTCCCTTCTCGATAAGTCGGAGGGCTTCCGCGAATCTTATATGCTGGGCTACATGCTCGAGGCCGAGGCGAAGGGCAGCCAAACGCTTCTCAATATCGATAACTTCGACGACCCCTTCAGCTATAAGCTCCTTGTGGGCACTGGGTCTGTCGGGGAGACGAAGCCGGTGGATGTCGATCTCGTCGAGACGTTCAACTGGCTCCTTGGCCTGAAGGTCAGACACATTGACGTCATCGGGGGCTTCCGCATCGTGGAGGGCGAGAATCCCAGGGGCGAGAAGGTGCTGGTGATATGGCGGAAGATTCGCGACCTCTCCGAGACCGACCTGAAGAGGATCGCTGCTGCTCGGGAAAAGGTCAACGGCGAACTGGACGAGTTCTTCAAGAAACAACAGTACAATACCCTCGACAGCGAGTTCGACGTGATTTACGTCAATGGCGACAACAACCTGATGAATATACCTCTGACGCCGGAGAAGGAAGGCGTGGAGCCGCGCTACAAGGTGCGGCTGATTGAGAAAGAGTTCAAGCGGCTCATGTTTGACGTGCAGGATGTGTAGCGATGCCGGAATACAGCGCAGAACAGCTCTTCAAGAAGCTCCAAGCGGGAGATGAAATCGTTGAGATCGAGGCCAAGCGGGGGAGCGAGGTCGGAAAGAGCATTCTCGACACAGTCTCCGCTTTCGCCAACGAGCCCGGCCGTGGCGGCGGGCATTTCCTGCTAGGCGTTGTGCGGGCAACCGACGCGCTGTTTCCCATGTACGAGATTGTCGGGGTGCGCGATCCGGACAAGATCCAGTGTGACCTGGCGACAATCTGCCGAGAAGGTCTCAGCATTCCGATTCGGCCGGATATTTCATCTGAGAAGCTTGCCGAAAAGACGGTAATCGTTGCGTCCATCCCTGAAGCTGCAGCGCACGACAAGCCCGTTTACATAAAGAGCCGTGGTGCGAAGAACGGTTCGTTTCGAAGAATCGGCTCCACGGACCAGTTGTGCACGGATGACGACCTTGAGATGTTCTATCAAGGCCGAGGCGGGAAAAGTTACGACGAGACCCCTTGGCCCGATACCTCGCTCGAAGACATCGACCCGAACGCCCTGGTTAGATATCGTCGGCTTCGAGCGGATGACGCCTCTGCGGGTGAGTTGCTGGGCTATTCGGACGAGGACTTGCTGTACGCACTCGGCGCGACGACTCGGAAAGAAGGGCAGACAGTACTGACGCTCGCGGGCCTTGTGTTGTTCGGAACATCCGCGGCGCTTCGGCGGCACCTCCCAATGATGCGCGTGGACTACATTCGTGTCGAGGGACGAGAATGGGTGCCGGACCCTGAAAGACGGTATCAGGCTATGGAGAAACTCGGGTCGTTGATTTCTATTGTCCCGTCCCTCGTCAGCCAGGTGATGGAGGACATTCCCAAGGCATTCGCCCTGTCGGATGACCGCATTCACCGTAAGGATGCCCCCTTGGTTCCTCAAAACGTGATCCGGGAGGCGATCGTCAATGCGGTCATGCACAGGAACTACCGGAAGCACTCACCGATACAGATCATTCGCTATGCCAACCGGATCGAAATCCGTAACGCGGGATACTCGCTCAAGTCGGAGGAGCAACTTGGGCAGCCCGGTTCGGTCCCGCGGAATCCCAAGATTGCCGCTGTGCTGCACGACGTGGGATTGGCTGAAACAAAGGGTACAGGTATCCGGGCCATGCAAGAGGCCATGGAGCGTGCGAACCTCACGTTGCCGTTGTTTGAGTCTGACCGCATCGGAGATACATTCACGGTTCGTCTGTTGGTCCATCATCTTCTCTGCCCCGACGATTGGAAATGGCTGGGGCGGTTCAAGGATTGTAGCCTCTCAGATGACGACGCCAGGGCACTGATCGTTGCGAGGGAAATAGGCGCAATCGACAATGCGGTCTACCGCTCTATCATCCACGTGGATACTCTCGTCGCCAGCGGGCGACTGCGTAGGTTACGAGACCTCGGCTTGCTGCAGCAGAAGGGACAGGGCCGCGCAACGTATTATGTGCCGACATCGAAGCTGCTCGGAGAGGGGCCGGAGAAGGGGCCGATGGAGGCCGAAAAAATGGAAACCGAGGGGGTTGCCATTCCGGTTGCCGCGAAACCTATGGGGTCGGACCCCGTAGCTTGTGCGAAAGCTATGGGGTTGCCTCCGATACCTGAGAGGCTAAAGGAAGCCATAATCTCACTGAAGGGGAAGAATCCTCCCAAGGTGTTGCGGGATCTGATCTACAGGCTTTGTCTCTGGCATCCGTTGCAAGCCTCCCAGTTGGGGGAACTGCTGGGTAGGAACCCTGTGTATCTGGTGTCCGGGCACCTGCGCCCCATGCTGCGGGAGGGCCAACTCGAGTACCTTCATCCTGAGAAGCCCGCGCATCCCAAGCAAGCGTACCGCGCGCTTCCGCATACCAGGGGAGTTGAAACAGACCACACCCCTGAGCCGGAAGAAGGCAGACAGGAATAGGATATGGCAAGACATGGACAAGGTCGGGGCCAGGAGCGGCAAGAAGCATGATCAAATTCGAACACCGTCTGATCCTGGCCAACTGGATGCTCGACCTCTTCAGCGTGGCGACCTTTGAAGACTTGGCGAAGCGCATGCGCGATCCGGAGTCCGAGGGCTTCAACGAGGACGGTGTGTCGCGGTTCCACCAGTGTCTGAGACTGCTCTTCGACCGGCCCGAACTGCCCAACGAGCTGCTTCTGGCCTACGACGAGAACATCGTCCGGCACTGGAAGAAGATCACCGAGAAACGTAACGGCGACGGCAAAACGCTGCATCTCAAGTACTTCCAGTACCTCTGTCTCCTTCTCACGGAGATCTACCTGGATCGGTACTTCCGCAATGCAGAGAGACTGCTGACCGACGTCAACGCCTATGCGGAGCGATTCAACGCGGGTGATACCCCTCAGCAGAGGACGTTGGGCCAGCTCTTTGCCACTGGTCTCCCAAGAGACGCGCAGATCAAGTCTTACCAACCAGAGGACTTGCGGAAGCTGGCTTTCTGGAGCGCCACGGGCTCCGGCAAGACGCTCCTCATGCACGTCAACATCCTCCAATACCTGCATTACCAGAAGCTCCACGGCCGCGAGAAGGAACTCAACCGGATCATCCTGCTGACGCCCAATGAAGGGCTCAGCCTGCAGCATCGGGACGAGTTCCGGCTCTCCGACATGGCCGCCGACCTGTTCGACAAGGATGCAAGTGGGCTGTTCACGGGCAAGAGCATCGAGATCATCGACATTCACAAATTGCGCGAAACCACCGGCGAGAAGACTGTGGCCATTGACGCCTTCGAGAGCAACAACCTCGTCCTGGTTGACGAGGGCCACCGAGGCACCAGCGGCGCGGAAGTAGGGCATTGGATACAGATGCGCAACCGCCTGTGCGAGAAGGGTTTCTCCTTCGAGTACTCCGCCACCTTCGGCCAGGCCATGAAGGCCAGCGGCAACAAAGACTTGGCCCACGAGTACGCCAAGTGCATCCTGTTCGATTACTCTTACAAGTACTTCTACGGCGACGGCTACGGCAAAGAGTACCGCATCCTCAACCTTGAGGACGACTCAAACGAAGAGTACCGCCGCCGCTACCTGACGGCTTGCCTCCTCGCTTTCTACCAGCAGCAGAAGCTTTTCCAGGACAAGCGCGATGAGCTGCAGCGGTTCCTCATCGAGAAGCCGCTTTGGATTTTCGTCGGCGGAAGTGTGACGAAAAAGCCGAGGAAGAAGGATGTTTCGGATGTCGTTGATATCCTTCTGGTCCTGGCACGATTCGTCAAGGAACGCGAGGAGAGCGTCCGGTATCTCGACACGCTTCTCAGTGGTCGCTCAGGACTACATGATTCCGTCGGTCGCGAGCTGTTCGCCGGAGCTTTTACATATCTCGGCCAGCTCGGCCTCACCGGGGAATCGGCGTTCCGCGACATCATGACGACGCTCTTCAACGCGGAGGCTGCCGGCTCACTCCACGTGCGGCGGCTCAAGGCTGGCGGTGAAGCCGAAGGTGAGGTTGCCTTGCACGTCGGAGAGGATAACGATCCGTTCGGAGTCATCAACGTCGGCGACCCGTCGGGGCTGTGCAAGCTTTGTGAGGAGCACCCGCAAGACCTGGCTGTTTCGGACAGCGAGTTCTCGGATTCGCTCTTCCGGCGCGTTAACGCTAAGGATTCGAGCGTCAATGTGCTCATCGGCTCCAAGAAGTTCTCCGAAGGGTGGTCGAGTTGGCGCGTGAGCACCATGGGCCTGATGAACATCGGCAAGAAGGAAGGTTCGCAGATCATTCAGCTTTTCGGCCGCGGTGTCCGCCTGAAGGGACTGGACTTCTGCCTCAAGCGAAGCCACCCCATTATGGGAAGTCAGGCCCCGAAGAATATCGAACGGCTGGAGACGCTGAACGTGTTCGGCATCCACGCCGATTACATGCGGCAGTTCAAAGAGTACCTGGAGGACGAGGGCCTGCCGGCCAACGAAGACCGCATCGAGTTCGTCCTACCGGTCGTGAAGAACCTGGGAAAAAGGCCACTCAAAACGATTCGCCTGAGGGAAGGCGTCGACTTCAAGAGGCAAGGTCCTAAACCAACGGTAGATGCACCAGATGAGCACTTGAGAAGGAACCGGGTGATCGTGGACTGGTATCCGAAGATACAGGCGCTGGCCAGTATTCGACGAGGGGAGCCGACCGAGACGCCACCACCGGACGAATGCTGGCTCACGCCGGAGCATGTTGCGTTCCTGGACGTGGACGACCTCTACTTCGACTTGCAGCAGTTCAAGAGCGAACGCGCATGGTATAACCTTGGCCTGAATAGGGCCAGCATTCCTCGCCTGCTGACGGACGATAGCTGGTACGTCATCCGCATCCCGCGAGAGGAAATGGGGGCGCGTTCATTTGAGCAGGTCAGATGCTGGCAGGAGATCGCCTCTACGCTGCTCCGGAAGTACTGCGATCGGTTCTACAAGATGCGCAAGGCCGAGTTCGAGAAGGACCACCTTGAATACAGATCGCTCACGGAGGACGACGGCAACTTCATCGACGACTATCTGTTCCTGGTCGATCAGTCACGTAGGGATATCGTGAGCAAGCTCGAGGAGATCAAGAATATCCTGGAGAGCGGCGAGCTCCGCAACATCGCTGAGTTTCAGGGGCTGTCGGCTATCATGTTCGGGCAGCACCTCTACCAGCCGCTGGTTTATGTCCACAGCGACCTGATCGAAGTGAAGCCGGTCGTGCTGGAAAACGAGGGCGAGCGCGATTTCGTGCTCGACCTGCAGCAGTTCTGCACCCAGAACAAGGACTATTTCGAGGGCAAGGAACTCTACCTGTTGAGAAACATGTCGCGTGGGCGGGGGATCGGCTTCTTCGAGGCGGGGAACTTCTATCCGGACTTCATTCTGTGGCTGCTGGCCGAAGGAAGGCAATACATCAGCTTCATCGATCCGAAGGGTTTGCGGAACCTTGGCGTGGATAATCCAAAGCTGGCGTTCTACAAGAGCATCAAAGTCATTGAGAATGATCTGCGAGTACAAGACCCCACGGTCACACTCAGCTCTTTCGTCATCTCAATAACCAGGTTCCATGATGTTTTTTGGCGGGACGGCGGGATGACGAAACAGCAGTTCGAGCAGCGGCATGTTCTCTTCCAGCAGGAGGACAAGGCAAGCTACATCGGGAAGCTGCTGCGGATGGCGACTGCATGATACGCACCGAAACGCATCGAGGTGGTTCCGAGCCCAGGTGAAGAGATGCCCCAGAAACGAATCACTGTTGCCCCAATAACCTACGAGTACAAGGATCCCAATGGCGTTCTCTCAGAGCCGTTCGAGCTCGGAGATGGTGTAGTCATCACCCGTGTACCCGAATGGCTGAAGAGCGAGGAAGTAATGCGCGATCTGGGATGGCCGGTCAAAGCAGCTCTTGAGAAGGCAAAACATGCATTCCTGAAAGAATACGAGGCAGACGGTCTGGGTGCAGAACATGATGAAGCGCTCGCGCAAATCCGGGACTGCAATGCGGCGTTATGGATCGCGAGGCCCTCACGAATCAGCTACAGGTGTGCTTTGAACGTGTTCTTCTCAGATGGTGACAAACCGTTCAGGCAGCAGATTGCGCTGTTCGAGCCAATCCGGCCGTCTCCTACTGACAGAGCAAACGCTCTCACATTGGACGACCTTTCTCATGCAAAAGGCTTGTACAGTAACATGCCCAAGGAGGGAGCCGTCCGGACGGCTATTGCGGCTTTGATCCGGGGCCTGACCGAGGCCAATTGGGCTATGCGATACCTCGTTCTATGGATAGGGCTGGAGGCCCTCTTCGGCCCAAAGGACGGACGCGAGATCACATACAGAATATCGCAGCGAATAGCTTTCTTCAACGGCTCAGGTCTTCCCTCCAATCAGAAGAAGGCAATTTGCAGCCAAGCCAAGGAATGCTACAGTTGGCGCTCACGAATCGTCCATGGCCTTAATCTGAAGAAGCTCAAGCCTGAGAAGTCGGGTGGGCTGAGGGATGCCACCGAGAAGCTTGTTCGCGATGCCCTGACACGTGCGCTGTCCGATCCGGAGGTTCTGAGCAAGCTGAACGGTAAGGAGCGCGAGCAGTATTTGGACGGGTTGGTCTTCTCGGGTTGACGAGTAAGTTAAGGCGAGCCGCCACGCCATCCCTATGGCCGCGGTCCACGAGAGCTTTATTCCACAGCTACGCTACCGGCCCCCGCCTCGGCGGGTCGTCCGGGCAGGCGCCGCGTTTGCGGCGCCGATAGCACGGCGAGCAGTTGACGCCGAGGAGGTCGCAGCCGGATTTCAAAGATGGGTCGGCTTGGAGACAGGCGGAGCATATGGCGAGGCGTTGCAGGACAGAAGATGGGTGCTTTTCGTGGCGTCTGAGTTTAGCCTTGATGGGCTGGGGTCGCGGTCAGGCATGTGCTCGGCGATGTCGGTCCGGTGCTCAGAGCGGTCAAGACGTGCCAAGGCTTTGTGCCCGCAGAGGCCACAGAAGGCGTGTTGTGTGGGCAAGGCTCATCTTCAATCAAGGAGGCCGAAGCAGAGGAAGCATTCAGCCGTAAGTCTAGACGGACACCCCGTAACACCACGATTCTTTCAGGCCCTTGACAGGCAACCTGCAAGATGTTATCATTGAGCCTGTCAGGATGCACTTCTGCGAGAGGAGTTTCACGAATGGACGGCTCTTTGACCGAACCGATCTGCCGGCACGAATTCGAAGCACAGAAGTTGGTGACGGATTTCCCGCCCCGGATCACCGATCCGAACAAGAAGATGGTGTATGACATTGCGTGCCCGCCCGGGTGTGGCCATCGTGGCAGGCTCGTATTCTCTCGTTGGAGAAGCATGGAGCTGCCCGAGACAATCCCGCTCATTGACCTGACCATCGATTTCGAGGCAAGGGAGAACGTTTTCGGCTACGAGCCGCCGAAAGACGACACGTCGGTTGAGTGGTATCTCAACTTCGCTAACTACGATCTTTTCAGCGCCTACGGCGGCCCGCTGTTTGCTCAGGACGAGATGCAAGTGGCAGAGCATCCGGCGCTTGGCTCACTCCGTGAAGCTTTGCTGGGCATGGACACCGGCACGCTCACCGTAGAGGAGAACATGCCCACTCCCATACTCGTCCGAGGAGTTGAACGGCGGTGCCGAATCGCCACGGAACCAAATCCCCAGCAGATGCGGCCGTCCGGTCTTTATGGAAACAATTTCGCGACGGCCGCCGCCGAAGCCATTGAATTGGCAACAACGCCCATTACCCCTCCGACCACAACCAATCTGATAGCCATCGAGGCCCCCGCGTACGGCCGCGGAGTCTACAGCTTGGAGGAAATCCGTTTCATTACAACGACGGCGTACACAGGCTTTGCCGCCGCAACAATCGAATCGCGCTTGGGAGGGAATCGCGCACGGACCGTGGTGCATACCGGCTTCTGGGGCTGTGGCGCATACGGCGGCAACCGCGTGCTGATGGCTCTCCTGCAGTTCGTGGCGGCCATGGGCGCCGGCTTTGAGCGGCTGGTCTTTCACACTTTCGATTCTTCCGGCACGGAATCACATCAAGTCGCCCAGGGGATCTTTCGGGATGTTCTGTCCTCGAGTGCCGGAGAGCTGAAGGTGCAGTCGGTGCTGAAGGCCATTCACGACATGGGATTTGAGTGGGGTGTCGGTAGCGGGACTTGACCGATGTCGGCTGGTGGGGCTCCATCTGCCGCCGACCACACCAGCGGGACAACTATGCGCGACGACCCCACCGCAACATCCGCAACGCCTTGCGCAGACGGTTGTCGGGTGCTGTGCCCACACGCTTTAAGCCGGGTCGGGGTGGGTTACCATGCACTTGCGCTGGTGCAGGGGATCCCCAGAATGAGCTTGACAGCCGCCCCAAGAACGGCTAAGATACCCAGTACCATGAGCCTTGGCCTCTTGCATTACAGAGGGTAGATTGCAATGCTGAGAATGCTTCCCAGATGGCTTTACTGCAGCTCTGCCTCGTCGGGGATCCCTATGACGAACTACATAAGAATCAATGCCATTCTTAGTTGAAATTCGGGCGACTCCCACACTGGCATCACGCTACCTCCTCCTGTGCAAGCAGGCCCAAGTCACGCTGCAGCGCCTCGCGTAACTGCCCAAGGTGTTTAT
>Ga0114922_10000678_pt1 | contig 32704 bp, 27 predicted proteins | sample AartaG_FD_100975 | JGI IMG/M metagenome (GOLD analysis project Ga0114922, IMG submission 100975) | Deep subsurface microbial communities from Aarhus Bay to uncover new lineages of life (NeLLi) - Aarhus_00045 metaG | ecosystem: Environmental > Aquatic > Marine > Oceanic > Sediment | place... | reverse complement strand
GATATCGAAGAAAGAGGAAATTCAGAAAGTAGTGGCATTACTGCTGGTTTTCTTTGTAGTAGTATTCTTCTGGATGTCGTTCCACCAGAACGGCCTGACCCTGACCTTCTTTGCAAGGGATTATACTGTTAAGACGGTGGATAACTTTACCTACATGTTCTTTACACTTGAAAATATATTATCCGTAATAGCATTAATAGCAGGTATTGTGTTGTTACTGGGCAAGAAAAAGAATCTTAATACAAGGCTTATCGGAGCAGCATTGCTCGTTGCGGGAGGTACCGCGGCAACAATATTTTTCCGAAAGGCTGATCCTCATTCCAATCCCATAGCACCTGAAGTGTTCCAGTCTTTTAATCCACTGTTCATAGTTACACTAACATTCGTGGTAGTGTCATTCTTTGCATGGCTCAATAAGAGGGGTAAGGAGCCTTCAACACCTAAAAAAATAGGGATAGGTATGATTATCGCAGCAGTTGCTTTCATGGTTATACTGATAGGCTCACTTAACCTTGTGTCACCTCATGAACTCAAGATTATGGATGAGGCAGGGAATATTAAGTTTGCCCCGGTACCTGATTCATCAAGGGTGATGCCCTACTGGCTAATATCATCGTATCTTATCCTTACCATAGCCGAGCTTTTCCTGAGCCCGATGGGATTATCCTTTGTATCAAAGGTTGCCCCGAGCAGGTTCCAGGGTGTAATGCAGGGCGGATGGCTGCTGGCTACTGCTGTCGGTAACAAGTTACTCTTTGTAGGAAGTTACTTCTGGGATAAGCTTGACCTCTGGCAGCTATGGCTGATATTTATAGTATGCAGCCTACTTGCAGCAACATTTATTTTCTCGATACTAAAGTTCCTTGAACGGGTAAGCTCGAAGAAAGACTGATTATCACGAATTAAAAACGAATTGACACAAATAGGCCCTCGATAAAAGAGGGCCTTTTTTATTATCTTTCATAAACAATCTGTCCGTCAACAATTGTCATTAGGATATTCATATTAATTATATCCTGTGGATCACATTTCAGGAGATTAAGGTCACAGACTGATATATCAGCAATCATTCCTTCCTTTATACAACCTCTTATATCATCTTCAAAGGCTGCGTATGCGTTATTTACAGTATAGGCCTTTAATGCTTCATGAACACTGATCTTCTGCTCAGGAAACCAGCCTCCCAAAGGTTCGTGTTTTAGTGTAGTACGGTTAACGGCAGCATGAATAAGGTTCCTGGGGTGCATAAGATATTCAGCAGCTGATGTTCCCGGCCAGTCAGAGCCAAAAGAAAGTAAAGCCCCGTTATCAAGCAAAAATTTAAAGGCATATGCCCCCTTGCATCTTTCGTACCCTATTCTTTCCTCCATCCAGCGCATATCATCTGACAGGTGATATGGATTAACCTCGGCTATAACATTCAATTCCTTAAAACGCGGAAAGTCCACGGGTCTGATTACCTGGGCATGAATAACCCTGAAACCATCAAGTGTTGATCCCGTTTCTTTCATTAAGCGCTCATAGGTATCGAGCATTAACGATACTCCCTTTGTTCCTATTGCATGAACATTCGAGACAAAGCCAGCATCATAGCCGGTTTTAATCATATTGTACATCTTATCCATATCCGGGATCAACAGTTCTGGGTCGTTGCTGGTATGCTGCCTGTAATGACCGTAATTACCGGGCTGGTCGTCATAAGGTTCAAAAAACAGAGCGCCATGTGTCCCCATTATTCCATCAATATATCCTTTAAGGGCACCATACCTGAGAAAACCATCCTTTTCACCAGTAAAAGGATGCATACCCATTGAAAAACCTTTTTCCACAAGCTCATTTACTCTTGACAGGTCAGGTCTCAGCCATACCCTGCATGTTAACTCGCCGTTTTTCTGTAACTCGTAAAACCTTACTGTCTGGTCAGGTACTGCAATATCATGTATTTCAACTATACCAGCTTCCCTGAGGGCTTTCAGGGCAGCCCTGTTTTCATTTAATAACCTCTCTTCTGATTTTGGTTCTATTGCACTTCTGATTATTGAGATGGCTTCAGAATCCCTGTATATAAGTCCGGTTACCTCTCCATCCTTTGTTTCCATTCCCGGCAATGCTTTACCGGTCAGACCTGCTGCTTCAAGTGCAGAACTGTTTGCCAGGAACATTGAGTAATCGTAATTATTGAGAAAGCAGGGATTTTCTGCAGTATAAGGGTCAATGATACTTTTTTCGGGTTTCCACTTTTCGATTTTTTCCCCGGAGGCATCCTTTGCTCCAAGTTCCCATTCTTCGTATGCACCCCATAATCCTCCTGTTATCCATTCACCCTCTCCTACTATTCCGGCCACTCGTTTGATTTCATTTATCAATCCCTCATCATCACTCACTGTCATAAGGTTGGCATCATTTATTAGTGAACCTGCCCTGTTGAAATGAACATGGCCATCTATAAAGCCTGGTAAAACAAAAGCACCATCAAGATCAACCAACCGGGTATTTTCCCCTTTCCATTTCTTATAGGGAATACCACTATCCAGTACCGCTGAAATAATATTATTATTTATTATGACCGTTGATGCCCATGGATTCAACGTATCCATAGTATAAACTTCAGCATTGTATAATATCAAATCCGCCTTTTCATGGTTGCATGAAAATCCCAGGAAGTCAAGAATTATTACAATTAATAATAGATAGTTTTTTTTCATAATATTTCAGGTTTAAAACATCAAAATTATATTAAAATCCATGAATTATATCAGTAGAGACGCAAAATATTGCGTCTCTACTTTATCAATCCCGAATCTTTTATTCGAGGATCCTCGAAAAAGATACTGTTTTCTCGGGATTTTATAAACTTATTCAACTTTTTCAACCCTATAATATGACATTTATCTCTTTCTGAAAATCAAATCCTTAAATTTCCTATAATTGCATAAATGACAAAACAGAAATTAATGAAAAGGATTTTATTTACTTTAAGCACACTCATTATCCTAATAACCGGCCTTAATGCACAGGACGGTGAAAGCACTCTCACCAGGATAGGTCAGGAAGCCCCGGCGTTTACCTGCACAACCGTTGATGGGACAATTATTGATACTAAAGAGATGAAAGGCAAAGTGATCTGGATTAATTTCTTTGCAACATGGTGTCCGCCATGTAAGAAAGAACTGCCGGTTCTTGAAAAAAATATTATGGAAAAGTACAGGGACAATCCTGACTTTGTGCTTGTAATCCTTGGTCGTGAACACACAATGGAAGAAATGAAGGATTATGCCGGCAGAACCGGGCTGAAGCTGCCTTTTGCACCTGATGAAGGCCAGAAAATATTCAGTATGTATGCCACCCAGTCAATCCCCAGGAACATAATTATAGGCAGGGACGGTAAGATTGCCGTACAAACAATTAGTTACACGGAATCAGAATTTGCGAAACTGGAAGAGAAAGTAGCCAGCCTTTTTGAATAATAAAATACAGGATAATTAATCAGGAATGTAGAGACGTTGAATGCAATGTCTCTACGTTATTTTTGTATCTTTAGGTTATTATTTAACCTAAAACCGATCGTATGAAATTTCTATCCGTTTTCCTGTTCTCATTTTTCCTGTTACATGTATCATTTTCACAGGATGTACAGGATATCAGTGTAATTTCAGCCATGCATTCCATTTCCAGCCATGATCTGCTGGAGTATGTAAGTATTCTATGCGACCACCGTTTTGAAGGACGTCTTACAGGAACGGATGAATATATGGAATGTGCTGAATGGCTGTCATCATTCTTTGAGGATTGTGGACTGGAACCGGCAGGTGATAACAATACATGGTTTCAGTATTTCAATATCCCGTATACAGTTATTCACCCTGACTGTGGCCTTTCAATTGAATTGCCAGCAGGAAAGAACGGGTCAATACAGAAGCATTATAAATATATTACTGAGTACATGCCAGGTTCAACCTCGGGTAACGGTACAGTGAGTGCTGAAGTAGTATACGCCGGTTACGGTATTACTGCCCCTGAGCTCAATTATGATGATTATAAAGGTATTGATGTAGAGGGCAAAATAATACTCATTGAAAGAGAGGCCCCTGTTTCCCCTTCTGAAGGACCTGAAAAATTTAACCCATGGCGCGAATATTCCTTCCACCAGTACAAATTGCAGAATGCAGTAAAGCATGGTGCTGCAGGTATGATATATAATTACGGTCCTATTGGTAATCCGAATAATGCCTATGATGAAAATTTCATTTATGTTCACGTCGGAGACTCGGTTGTAAGGGATGTGTTCAGCGGAACGGGCAAAAATCATTCTGAAACGGTAGACCTTATCAACAAGAATCTCAAACCTGCATCCTTTGAAACTGGTAAAAAGGTTACCATTAAGATGAGTACCACCCACTACCCTGATGGTAGAGGAGCAAATATTATCGGCATAAAAAAAGGTACAGACCCGGAACTAAGCAATGAGACTATAATAATAGGGGCTCACCTTGATCACCTGGGAAAATGTTATGAAATTATTCCAGGTGCAAATGATAATGCTTCTGCAGATGCTGTTATGATGGCTGTAGCAAAAGCCCTGAATGATTATGATATTAAACTGAAAAGAACAGTTCTTTTCATTGCCTTCGGGGCAGAAGAGCAGGCACTGCTTGGATCGCGGAAATATATAGAAAATCCCGTAATGCCACTTGACAAAACAGTCCTGCTCAATATGGATGGTGTAGGTGTCGGAGATAAGATAAACATTACAGCCGGTAATGATTTCCCCTTGCTGTGCAGCCCATTTGAAGAGGCTAATGATAGATATATACACCGTATAATAAGGCCTAACTCATTCTCAAATCTCGGCCGCCCGCGGCTTGATGCAGCCATATTCCTCCAGGCAGGAGTGCCCTCACTGAGTTTTTCAACTTTCGGATCAAGATCATACTACCATATCCCATGGGATAATATTGACACTATCAAACCCGAAATTATGGAAGACATGGCACAGCTTATGCTTCTCTCGGTTATTGAACTGGCTAATTCTGATAATATCATCAAGTAACGATAAATAGAAAAATGTATTCCAGATATAATATCTATTCTAAAAAACTGTTGACAGTTTGCGCAATAGCATTATTAATAGCCGGATGCACCTCTAAGAAAAAAGAAATCGAATTTACAACCGGGGAATGGAAAGAAGATTCACTCGGTTATCACAGGGTAGTGATAGAGAACAAGGCAGATGCTGATGCAGTATTTGTAGAAGTTCCGTGGAGAAGAAGGGATAAGAAGCCATGGAATAAAAAGGTGATCCTTACATGTGATAAGACTGAAAAGATAGTGGATAATATTTTCTGCCTGTCATCAGATAATGAAAGGGGCCGCTTTGTTTTTCAACCAGTAAACGGTGCAGGTAAGTATTTCCTGTATTACCTCCCAGGCAAAATGGAAGGTCGCAGTAATTATCCTACAGTCAACTACCCTCCACCCGTACAAACCGCTGATAACGCCTGGATTGAATTACATAATCTAAGAGACTCATTATCTGTAGCTTCACTGCCTGGAGCCCATGTATCAGCTATCCAGTCAAGAGATGTATTTAATTCATTCTATCCAATGGAAATCATTGCCACCGGGAAAGAGTTAAGGAGTATGCTTGAGAATTATTCCGGCAAAACATACCTTCTGTTCCCTGAAGACCGCAGTCATTCAATACGAATGTATGACTACCTGCCCCTGAGATGGATAGAGAAAGGACCTTCAGATATTATAGAGGGAGAAGCAAAGAAGGGTGAATATTTTACGTTCCAGGTAGGTCTTTACTGCATTAAGGACAGTATTGAGAGCTTAGAGATAAGCTTCTCTGATCTTACGGCAGATGGAGGAAATATTGTTGTTCACCATGACAGCATATCTTCATTTAATACCGGTGGCATCAATTGGGATGGCATGTCATTTAGTAAAAAAGTCAGTGTTGCTGAAGGTAAAGTCCAACCACTGTGGTTCGGGTTTATGATACCTGAAGAATCAGATGCAAGGAAGATAAGAGGTAAGATGGTAATTAACCCGCTGGGACATGAACCTGAAACCCTGAGAATAAAAATCAGGATCTTGAACGAGTTAATAAATAACCATGGTGATGATAACCCATACCTTATGACAAGGCTCAGATGGTTAAACTCAGATATTGCCTTTGATGATGAAATTACTGAACCCTTTATTGCTATTGAAAAAGAACAGAAGTCTCTTAAAATCCTTGGCAGGCAAATCGACATAGGCTCCTGCGGACTCCCATCAAGATATCTGACATATTACAATCCTTCCAATACGGCCCTGGAAGCCGAACCTGAAAATGTCCTGGCTGCGCCAATGAAAATGGACATATACAGGTCAAACGGGTCACAAATATACTTTGTAAATGAAGAGCCCGTATTTGAAAAAACAGGCCCCGGTAAATATACCTGGAAAACGTTATGCAAAAGTTCGGCTATCGAAATGCAGGCTGAAGGATCGCTCGAGTTTGATGGTTTCTCCTCAATAAGGATAAATATACAGGCTATTCAGGACATCGATCTGTCGGATATAAGACTGGCAATGCAGATAAGGAAGAAATTCGCTACCTATTTCATGGGGCTGGGGCTTCGCGGAGGACAAAGACCATACTATATCAGCTGGAAATGGGATCGTATGAAGCACCAGGAAGGTGCATGGGTAGGCAATGTGAACGGGGGCCTCCAGTTTACACTTCGTGATGATAATTATGAAAGACCTCTGAATACCAACTTCTACAGGGAAAAACCTCTTATAATGCCTGAAGGTTGGTATAATAACGGTAAAGGAGGTATAAACATAAGCTCCAATGAATATACTGCCAGCATTAATTGCTACAGTGGCAGCAGGAGCATGAAGAAAGGAGACGAACTGATCCTTACCATAAACCTCCTTTTCACACCCTTTAAGCTTATTGACACTGATAAGCAGTGGAATACCAGGTTCTATCACCGTTATGAGGATTTAGACAGCATACAGGATTATGGAGCAAATGTTGTGAATGTCCACCACGCAACAGAAATCAATCCATGGATCAATTATCCTTTCCTGGAACAGGAAAAGATGAAGAATTATATCGACGAAGCCCATTCCAGGGGTATGAGGGTAAAAATATACAATACCATAAGGGAACTGTCGAACATGGCACCTGAATTATTTGCCATAAGGAGCCTGGGGCATGAAATATTCAGTCCCGGACTCGGTGGTGGCTTCAATTGGCTTCAGGAACACCTCGTTGATGATTATATTGCAGCCTGGTTTGTACCACAATATAAAGATGCAGCAATAATCAATTCTGGTATGTCGCGCTGGCATAATTATTACATTGAAGGAATAAACTGGCTCAGCATTAATATGGGTATTGACGGTTTGTATCTTGATGATATTGCCTTTGACCGGACAACAATGAAGCGACTGCGGAAAGTACTCGACAGGAACAGGGATAGTGCACTGATAGACCTGCATTCGGCAAACCAGTATAATGTACGCGACGGCTACACAAACAGTGCTAACCTGTACATGGAACACTTTCCCTATGTAGACAGGTTATGGTTTGGTGAGTATTTTGATCCGTCGCTGCCACCCGATTTCTGGCTGGTGGAGATGTCGGGATTGCCCTTCGGCCTGATGGGAGAAATGTTACAGGATGGTGGTAACCAGTATAAAGGACTGGTTTACGGTATGACCTCACGGGCTCCATGGTCGGGTGATCCCAGGAATATCTGGGATCTGTTCGACACATTCGACATCAGTAATTCTGAATTTATAGGATACTGGTCAGAAGAATGCCCGGTTACTACAGGTTACAGGCACGCACCGGCATCAGTGTACAAAAAAGAAGACAGAATAATGGTAGCCATAGCTAACTGGTATGATGAGCATAAAGACCTGTGGCTGAATACCGACTGGAACAAGATAGGAATAAACAGGAACGAGGTGGTATACAGGGCACCATATATCAGAGCTTTCCAGGAAGAGAAGATTTACAGCCCCTGGGAGCGTATACCGGTTGAACCTGGCAAAGGTGTAATCTTAATAATAGAGGAAAGAGAATAAAGAAGGGTAAGAATATCCTTAGCCACACTCAGGCTGATAAACTCATACCTAATCAACCATAGCTCATCTCTCATAATTGACTCAGCTCTTCGAGCTTCGTCGAGCTCGCATCATTCATCCCGAGTACTCGGGATTCTCACTGCTTGGTTCATAATTAAAAAAGCAGGGTGGCCCCGCCGAAGCGGGACACACCCCTGTTCATGATAACACCAGAACCTGACATGAACATTTTCTTTTACATATAAGAGACTTCCTGTACACAGATTTGCTGCATTATAAAAGCCACAAAATTGTTAATTAATTAAAGAAAATCTTTAAGAGCCGGCAATAATAAATACTATATTCCTGACCTGTTGTTACTTATTAAAAGAACAGCTTTGCTATCCTTTTATTAAAAATTAAGAGTACAAGCAATACTATACTCCACTGGAAGATGCATGACATGAGAGAAAATGCCTTAAACGGATTATACCACTCACCAGGAACGAATGATTGTGAAAGCCACCAGATAAGAAGCACAATAGCAGCAATAGGTATAAAATAGTTCATCACGTACACCCACCATTTACCTATTTTACGGTCATTGGCAGTGTCATTAATCTCAAGTCTAACCTGCTGTGTGCCCTGTTTAATAATCAGAAAAGCAATAAGTGCTCCCGAGATCATTAATGCCACACCCCATACAAAATCCTGGTTGCTCAGGAAATCCAGGTTACGTGCGGATGGTATTCCAAAGAGGAATACGAGTATAACGATAACAGCAATTGACCTGTTACGTTTTAACCCGGTATCGATCAGCACCCTGGTAGGCAATTCAAGCTGTGCAATGAGTGAAGAAAAGCCTGCGAAGGTCAGACCAAGGAAGAATAGAATTGACAATATACCTCCACCAAACATTTTATCAAATAACTGCGGCATCCATATGAATGTCAGGCCCGTGGAAGCCGGACCGCTGGTTTTCATTATATCCAGTACTTCAGGGCTTGTCATACCCATTTCATGCTTGAGTACAGCGAAGACGGTACCAAATATCATTATACCTGAAAGGATTGAAACAGTATTATTTCCTATACCGGTAAGAAAAGCATTACCAACAGCCCCATGTTCTTTTCTCATGTAAGCTGCATATGTAAGAAACAGGCCCCAGCCGGCCCCGGTATCCCAGGCATTCTGGGTTAATGCATCCAGCCATACGCGTGGATCACCCAGCTGATCCCACTGTGGCCTGAAGAGGTAAGCAATGCCTTCACCGGCACCTGGCAATGTCACTGCCCTTATGACACTTATAAGCACTATAACAAGAAGTGAAGGGATGAGAATTTTATTAACCTTTTCAATTGATCTTATTCCCTTCCATATAGCCAGGGCACCAAGGCCCACAGCTATCATATGTGTTAAAAGAGGCCATACACTGCCCTGGTACGACTCCCAGATGGTCATGGACGATTCAAAATTCTCGGGCAGCGGGTTAAACAGCATATATACGAAATAGTATATACACCAGCCTACCACCACTGTATAAAAGAAAGTTATGACCAGCGGCACTATTGCAACGAATGAACCAATCCATGCAAACTTTTTTCCCATTCCCTTTAGGAAAACACCCACAACACCCGACCTGTATTTACGGCCCGATGCGTATTCCGCAATTATTAGAGGGATACTCCACAGGAAAAGAAAAATCAACCAGGCGATTAAGAAAGCCCCTGCCCCACTTTCTCCGGCACTCTGTGCAGCGATACGTGGGAAGCGCCAAATATTTCCTGTTCCCACAGCCACCCCCATTGCACTTAAGATAAGGCCCCATCTGCTTGTAAACCTCTGGCCGGTGGATTTATCAAGTATCTTACTCATTACCTGTTTATTATATTATTGAAATACTGGTTGGCCAGCTCTGTGTTGTTTTCTTTCAATCCTGAAATAAGTATTACCAGGCTCTTTTCCCAGGCCAGGTAAATAAATCCGTTATACCCATCTTCAAAATAAAATTTACTACCGGGCTCTTCACCTGGAGAGAGACCGTACTTTGACATGTACTGATCGAGCATATGCTGATTTTCCCCGTCAGTATTTTCCGTAAACAGGTATATGGTAAAACGGTTATCATCAATATTATAAGAGGCTCTGAAAGCATCATTAAGGAATTCATGTCCAAGCACATTTTCTGCTATGTACATCTCTGAATTTTCCTGTTTACCCCTGTTGGGGAACATTGCCAGCGCATCAGGAAAATCAACAGTTCCATTAAGCATAGCTTCAGCTTTGATTGCCAGCTCCTCAAGAGCAGCAAGCGTCTTTTTTGAGTCTGAATGGGTTGTGACCTTTACATAATATTCACCTTTCAGAAAGTGCACCAATCCCTTCTCCCGGTATGCCTGTACCCCCAGCTTAAAAAATTCATACGAGGGTGCTCTTTCCATGGTATAGATACCGAACGCAAGGTTTTCACTGAGGTGATGGTAAATTTCCAGTTTAATGTTATGCTTTTTACCCCTGTGATATTCTGCAATATGGAGATCGCGGAAACCCAGTGCATTATAGCTGTCAGCTGCGCCGTTAATATAATCCCATAAATTATCAGGTGTATATACTGGATAACTTTGATCAGTATCAAACTTGTTAAGTTCGGGAAAATCAAACCCCTGGCCGTAAAATACTGACCACGGAATAAATGATAAAACCAGGAGGAAGAATATCCCCCTCCATACATTACGCTTTGCCATATTTCAAATTAAGATTATATAATAAAATCACTTGGTACGTTTACCAGACGGCTAATATCAGTAATTTTTGATCTTATATCAAATCGTTTAGTGCAATTATCAATGGCACAGACACTGCAATCTGTACATGGGTCGGGGCCCGTGCCAAGGTCAGACAGCAGGCTATGCGCCATTTCCATATTTGCATAGCCGTAAGCATACATATAAGCCCTCATAAGATCAGGCACGGGTAAAGATTTGCTGCATTTTTCAAGACAGTTATTGCATGTTGTGCAAAATAGTCCTTGCTCACTAGCAGTAATCATGATATCCTTTTTCTCAGCATCGGTCATCCTTATATCAACCATCACTTTAAGATCTTCTTCAAGCATATCGAATGATGTCATTCCAGGTATTGCAGTATGTACATTCTCGTTCTGCAATGCCCACTTAAGTGCAGCCTTTGCATTTACAGGTTTTGTTCTTTCCCGGTCAAGAAATCCTCCTGCCAGGGTTTTCATTGCTACCACTCCCATCCCCGACTCAGCAGCCCTCTTTATAGATGCCTCAAGCTTATCGAGGTAGCTCAGGCTGAAATTATATCGTGTAAGAACCACATCCCAGAATCCTGCATCAACCATTGCATCTATTATCTCAGGCTCATTGCTATGAGTGGATATGCCTATAAACCTTACCCTGCCCTCTCTTTTAAGGTTTTTTAAGACACTTGTTATCTCTTTATGATTTGCCATTTCAACAGATGAAACTCCATGCAAGTAGAGTATATCAACATAATCCATTTGAAGCCTGGTCATGCTTTCTTCAAATTTCTGCATAAAATCTTCAGCGGTAGTCTCATCTGTTGGCAGGCCTGTACGTCTCTCCACACCTGCAGCCCCCACTTTGGTAGCCACAGTGAATGAGCTGCGGTCATAATCCCTGAATACATCTCCGAGCATTCTTTCATTTCTACCACCCTGGTAACCATTGGCAGTGTCAAAATGAGTAATCCCATTATCCAGGCAAGCCCTTACCAGGCTTGGATTATCAGCCCTCATTACTCCCATACTAACCACCGGAACTTTGATACCCGTTTTTCCGAGTGTCCGATAAATAATATCTGACTGGTTCTTACTTGAAGGTAACATGGCAAAAGTGCCACCCGTGGCAGCCACGAGGGATGCAGCACCGGCTACTCCTGTTCGTAAAAATTTTCTGCGATCGATCTTATTCATAGTTATTATATTTTATTGCAGTTTTCGTATCCTTACGTCTATGTCAGTTCCCTTCAGAAGTTTAACAAGTTCACCTGTATCAGTTGATCCAAAATGATACGGATACAAAATATCAGGTTTTATTATCATAGCCGCATCTGCAGCCATTTCAGGAGACATTGTATAAGGGAGGTTCATTGGCAGAAAGGCGATATCAATATTTCTGAAACTGCTCATTTCCGGTATATTCTCAGTATCACCGGCAATATATATTCTCTTCCCTCCTATACCAAGTATATAACCATTGCCAACACCCTTTGGATGGAACGGATTCCCCGGCGACCTTTCATGCTCTATGTTATAGGCAGGCACAGCTTCAATGCTAATGTCTTCAAGGTCAATCTTATCCCCGTTAGTCATAACCCTGCAATCATCCAGGGCAGATGAAGAGGCTTTATTACAGATTATCTCTGTCCCATCTTTAAGAATCTTCTTTATTGCACCGGGATCCAGATGGTCACCATGCTCATGAGTGATAAGTATTAAATCAGCATCAGGCAATTCTGAATAATCGGCTTCACGGCTCACGGGATCAATATGGATGACCATATCATTATATTTGAACATCAATGTTCCATGGCCGATAAACCAGAGTTCAAGAGTTCCGCCGTCAGTTTCAAATACATCTTTTTCAAATACCTGTTGTCCGTAATTCATATTAGCAGTGAATATAAAAATAATTAGTAAGTGGATTAATTTTAATTTTCGCATATCACGTATTTTTTGACTATAATAATAAGAAAAAATATTTTAAGTAAGTCATATTAAATAGGTCGCATTCGTCATTTAACAAAAATTAAGGTAATTTTGTGTCCTAAATTAAGCGGAGGTGAGGGAACTTCTTAAACTTATTGAACAGGGTGAAAGCCAGGTACTTGATTTCAAATATTGTATATCCGATTCAAGGAAAATTGCAAGAACACTAGCTGCCTTTGCGAACACCGATGGTGGCAGATTACTGATTGGTGTGCGTGATAACGGCAGTATAGCTGGCGTACAGAGTGAAGAAGAGTTTTACATGATAGATGCTGCAGCCAGTCTCTTTTGTAAACCTGCAATAAAATATAATGTTATTCAGCACAAATCTGAAGGGAAAACAGTACTTCAGGTAGAGATTGAGAAATCAGATATCCGCCCAGTGTACTCAAAGGATGATTCAGGTAAATGGATTGCCTACACCAGAAAAGATGATCAGAACCTGGCAGTTAACAGGATCATTCTTAAGGTATGGAAAAAGGAAAACAGGAAAGATGGTCTGCTTATCAGGGTACGAAAAGCAGAGACTATCCTTTTCGATTATCTCCGCGACAATAAATCAATCACTCTTTCAAAATTCAGGAAACTGACAAGGCTCCCATTACATAAAGCTGAGAATATTATTTCAGACCTTATTACCTGTGGTATAATCGACTACGAACTCTCTGAAAAAGGATGCCTTTATTTTGCCAGCGAAGAATTTGACCAGTACAAACCTGATAGCTACTTAAGCTATTAAACCGTGCTACATTGGCAGCAGGATTACTTTGAATTTAGCTATTTTTTTGTTATCTTTGTGTTACATTATTGAAAATCTTAATAATTTGATTTTCAATTCTATATAAATTCCAAAATTCGTTTCCGACATGAATTTATTAGAAAGAATAGAAAAAATTAACATACCACCAAGATCAGTCATACTCCTGGAGCAATTAATGAAAGAGAATCCTGATCTTAATCAGATTATAAGCAATTCTGATTCTGCCGAGGAAGCGAACAGGGCTTTATATGACTGGGTTTACGGATGGATGACCGGGGAAGGTCATGAAGATGCATTGAAATACTATAACTATGAGATCAGTGGAAGAGATGCATACGACGCCCTAAGCTGGAGAGAAGTTGGTGCAATAAGGTTACTTGATTATATCAGGAATTCAGGACGGGAGTTTGAGAACCTTAATAAGAAGATACAGAGATCGGTATCTGACCCTATAAGATTAGTATGGCTTGCTTATCATTCAGGTAAAGGAGGAGCAAAACCTGAATTTTTCTATGATATGATACACCTGTTTCGCCAGTTTACAGGATCAGAGAAAAGGAAGAAACCAGGGCGGGAGAAATTAATGCATTGGATGTCAAGACATTATTCAGGTCTTGATAAAAGCATTATAAGCATAAGGGAAGAAAACAAGAAAAGAATACTTAAAATCATAATCAGGCATCTTGACGAGGGTTTGGTCAGCAGCAGCAGGTACAGCTTCCCGGAGGGATTATCCGAATCAGAAAAGTATGAAATAGCACTTGAATGGTGGGAAGACTACCGTTTCCACCTGAAATTCGCGGTAAGGACACCCGAATTACTCAATGAGATGCTTGACTACTCTCTTGATACCGACACCATGTTTCGCCTTGAGGAAGCAAGTGAAGCAGGAATCCCATTTTTTATCAATCCCTATTATTTATCATTGCTCAACGTTAATGCTCCCGAATTTGCACGTAATGCTGATCTTGGTATCCGGGATTATGTATTGTACAGCCAGGAGCTGATAAATGAATTTGGTAATATAATAGCCTGGGAGAAAGAGGATAAAGTTCAGCCCGGGAAACCCAATGCTGCTGGCTGGCTACTACCTAACAGCAATAATATACACAGGAGATACCCTGAGGTTGCCATCCTGATACCTGACACAGTGGGAAGAGCCTGTGGTGGATTGTGCGTATCATGCCAGAGAATGTATGATTTCCAGGCCGGCAGACTGAACTTCAATCTTGAGAAACTGAAACCTGATGAGTCATGGAAAGATAAACTAACATGGCTCATGGAATATTTCGAGTCCGACAGCCAGCTGAGGGATATCCTTATTACAGGTGGTGATGCATTTATGAGCTCAGATAAGTCAATGAAAGATATCCTTGATGCCGTATATAAAATGGCTCTCAGGAAGAAAAAGGAGAATGAAAACAGGAAAGATGGCCTGAAATATGCTGAAATGATGAGGGTAAGACTGGGTACACGTCTTCCGGTTTATATTCCTTATCGTATAACTGATGATCTTCTTAATGTCCTTTTAGAATTTAAGGAAAAGACTTCCAGGATAGGAATCAGGCAATTCATAATACAGACGCATTTCGTTTCACCCATGGAAGTTACTCCTGACGTCAGGGAAGCTGTCAGAAAGCTTAATTCTGCTGGCTGGATAGTAGTTAACCAGATGGTTTATACAGCGGCAACTTCCAGGAGAGGCTATGCGGCCATGCTCAGGCAAACACTCAACAGGGTGGGCATCATTCCTTACTATACTTTCACGGTTAAAGGGTATATGGAGAATTACCATAATTTTGCCACCAATGAAAGAGCCATACAGGAACAGATAGAAGAAAAGGTATTCGGCAGTATTCCTGATGAAGAGCAGGATCTTATAAGGAATATACCTGAAGATGCAGAGAACACTGTTCCCATCCTTGAAAGTATATTGAAGAAACATGATCTGCCTTTCCTGAGCACCGACAGGAATGTAATGAACCTGCCAGGTGTTGGTAAAAGCTTAACTTTCAGGACTATAGGTATAACCAGGAGGGGAAGAAGAGTCCTCGAATTCGAACATGATGCGAACAGGAGCCATAGCCCCATTATTCATAAGATGGGCAAGGTCAATATTATTGAATCCAAGCCCATAAAGCATTATATTGACCAGATGGAATCGATGGGTGAAGATACTGAAGAATATAAAGATGTATGGGGTTATTCCATGGGAGAAACTGAACCCCGGGCATCAATTTTCGAATACCCTGAATATGAATTTGCTACAACAGGTGAGATTACGAACCTGGAGATATAGCTGTTATACCTCTTTTATTTTTATTATGAAACAAATTTGGTATATTGTCTTCCGAATTTAGGTTAACATTTTCTATCAGATAAATTGGGTATAGCAAGGTATATAGTTCTTTTGCTCTTACCTGTATTTATATTATTGGATGACGCATATTCCCAGGCATCCTTTACAGGTAATAGTGAATATCCTTCATTACCTCTGAAAATCATTTCAGAAAATAGTGAAGGTTTAAAAATATCTTATTATTCAGGCACAGGTGAATTTGAGAGACTGAGACCTGATGAAGGCAGCTTTGTGAGACTAAAGCTGACTGATCATTCTTTCAGCAGTGACCCCGGTAAACCGCAGCTGCCTGTTTTAACACGGTTATTAGATTATGATAAGGCAAAAAATGCCAGGATAATAATAAGTGATGTTATTACCACCCGTAAAAGCCTTGAAGAGATGGGTGATTATAACAGAATTTACCCCAGTCAGCCCAGTCAGACGAAAAGAGAGGATCCCCAGGATAACCCATTCACATTTGATAAGTCTGTTTACAATGCCGGTCATGCTTATATTACCGATACTGTAGTAATAAAAAAAATCGGTGTAATGAGAGGTAAAAGTATTGCCAGCCTCGAGATAAGCCCTGTCATTTATCATCCTGCTGAAAAATATGTTGATATCATAACGTCTATGAATATTTACATAGAATATTCAGCAGATTACCAGGCACGGTCAGAAAGCAAAGATTCATATGATTATTATTTTAATGACTTGCTTTCAAAAGGCCTGATAAATTATGACACTGATAATGTAATACCCGGATTCTCACTTGAGCCTGCAGGTATGGTAATAGTATCTGATACTTCACTAAGAAATCATCTTCAGCCACTTGTTGAATGGAAGACAAAGAAAGGCTTTAGGGTAACTGAATTGTATATTGGTGAAAACGGCCTGGAAAGGGACTTCCAGGATATTAAAGACACCCTTACATATATCTATAATAATACTTCACAGGAAAGTCCAGCACCAACATACCTCTTGCTTGCAGGAGACCTGAATTATATACCTGCATCTCAGGGCACCAATTACCTTACTGATATGTATTATGCCGAGTTTGACGGGAACGGAGACTTCATACCTGATATGTTCACCGGAAGGCTGCCGGCCAGGGACACAAACCAGTTAAAAGCCATAGTCCAGAAAATAATACAGTATGAAAGCTTCTTGTTCGGAGATACAATATCACATTTTAAGAAAGCTGTTGCTTTCACCGGACTTGATGAAGGGCATGAGACGTTTATGAACGGGCAAGTTAATTATGCCTCGGGATATTTCGACCAGAACCCCTATGCAACTGAGGCCTATGTCTTCAACCACGAAATGAATGACTCGATAAGAAACGTACGTTACGATTCAGTGAAAGTATTGATTAAAAATGGTGTGGGTTACATAAATTATACCGGGCATGGAAGTGCGACAAGCTGGTTGGATACCGGAATAGACCACACTTTCCCCGGGAAAATGACTAACGAATCGAGATACCCCTTAATAATAAGCAATGCCTGTCTCACAGCCAAGTATAATGATAATAATTGCATTGGGTCGAGCATGGTAAGGGCTGTTGACAAAGGTGCTCTTGCCTATATAGGCTGCACTAATGACTCGTACTGGACAGAAGATTTTTACTGGTCGGTAGGTGTCGGTCCCCTGGTGGTTAACCCCACGTACGGTGAAACGGGACTGGGATTTTACGACAGGCTTTTTCACCTTAACGGGGAAAAACCATCGGAATTGTATACAACAACAGGACAGATACTGTACGCCGGAAACCTGGCAGTTTCAGAAAGTACAAGCCCCTGGAAACAGTATTACTGGGAAAATTATGCTCTGCTCGGGGATCCATCCTTAACACCATATATAGGTGAACCTGAGCCACTTACTGCTCAGGTTCCTGACAACCTTCCTCCAACACTTAAAAAACTGAACATAAATACATCAGGATTTGCATATGTAGGCCTGTCTCATTTCGACACTCTCTGGGATGCCTGTCATGCAACACCATCCGGATCGGTATACCTTGACATTCCTTCCATTGTAAAGGATTCATGCCTGATGATTATAAGCCGGCAGAACGGTATACCATTTGTTAAAACAATATATTTTGCAGAATCAGATACTGCCTGGCTTACTATAAATGACATTAATGTATCCGATCTTTCAGGAAATAATAATGGACAGGCAGATTATAATGAAACCGTTTCATTACAAACAGATATACAGAATGCCGGTAATGACGGGGCTGATGATGTATATTTTAAAATATCATCATCTTCAGACTATATAACCATAATAAATGATTCATTATATATAGGTACGGTTAATGCTAATACTGAAATCCAGGAAACGGGCTTTGAAATCCTTGTTGCGGATAGTCTGCCGGATCGTAAGATAGCAGCCATTAATATAGAACTTCACTATAATGGCAATATTATCAACCAGGGAACTGATATCAGTCTGCATGCTCCAGAGCTTTTGATCCTGAACTGCATAACAGACGATACCCTGACCGGTAACGGTAATGGTCTTGCTGAAGCCGGTGAAAGAGTTAGACTAATTTTCAGAGTTACCAATAATGGTTCGAGTTCATGTTCTGGAGACCTACTGATCAGTAATGTTTCGGAGTATATTGATTTTGATGCTACCTCACTGGTCACTGGTCCTATAAATCCCGGAGTGGTAACCGAAATCTCTGTCCTGGCAAATATAAGTGAAAACACACCTGAAACAACTGAAATCACCTTTGACATCGAGTTAATTAGTGATCCATACAGAACATCAAAGACACTTAGTATAATAGCAGGTAAATTAACTGAAGATTTTGAACTGCTCAACTTTACAACCTTCCCCTGGATAAATAATACAGATGCACCATGGATCATTACTGATGAAACAGCAAAAAGCAATATGTTTTCGGCACGTTCGGGGATAATAAGTCATAATGAGAAATCAGAACTTGCTTTGCTCCTGAATATTCCTGAAGATGATACATTAAGGTTCTGGTACAAAGTTTCATCCGAAGCCTCCTGGGACTCTCTATTATTTAAGGACAACAACGTATTGCTGATGAATGCATCAGGAGAGATTGACTGGACTGAGGCATTCATACCACTTAAAAAAGGAGTCCATTTATTACAGTGGATATACAAAAAGGATCAATCGGTAAATAATGGTTACGACTGTGCATATATTGACCTTGTAAGATTTCCTGCACTTTCATTTATACAGTCTGCAATAAACCTCAATAGAATAAGTTCCCCGGAAAAAGGACAAATCTATAATGATGAAGTAATTGCAGTTGAACTTAGCAACCTTGGCCGTGATACGATCACTATGCTCTCAATGACATACATGGTGAACGATATCCCGCCTGTGAATGAAACATTCAACACCGAATTAAAACCTGGTGATTCTATCACTTTATCCTTTTCACAAACGGTTGATATGTCTTTGGATAATACATATAAAATCATGGTATTTGTAACATATCCTGACAACTATTTCATTAATGATACCCTGAAGACCACAATTGTCAGCACAGGTATAGAAAATCCGAACCTTATGAAAGATGCTTTCACCGTTGCACCAAACCCGGTAAAAGATAATATCAGGATAATCAGCCACCACAATTCAGAAAATAATATATTTATTTTATACAACTCATCTGGCATGATGGTCTACAGGAAAGAAATAGACTTTATTTCTGCAGAAGAGCAGGTATTCCTTGATCACGGTTATCTTTCCAGGGGAAGCTATATCCTGATAATACGAAACATGGAAATGAAATATCGCTATAAGATTATCAAACTGTAAGCCTGTTTGTTCAGGGTTCTAAGTTCCATGTTTCAGGTTTCAGGTTCCAAGTTCAACGTTTCACGTTTAGTATTCAGAGTTACTTTTTATTCCGAAAAACCACAAATCTTTGATTTGTTAGTTTTTCGAGAATCCTTGAAATCATTTATTTTTGTAAAATAATTTCGTGACTTTTTACTTTTTACTTTAATTACCTCTGCTTTATCTGGCTCCTTCTCTGATCACCGTAGGCTTGCCGGAGGTGATACTAAATTTGTCCACAGGACAAATTTTTTATACTCGGCCCTCTTTTGTCTTTCCATATATAATATTCTTTAATATTTTTGTATAAAACAATTTATTATGAGCGATTATATACCAACCTATGAGGAAGCAGTAAATCTTTTCAAGAAGTACAATAAATCAGAGAGTCTGTATAAGCATGCCCTGGCCGTTGAGGGTGTAATGAGATATATGGCCAGGAAAAATGGTGAAGATGAAGATAAATGGGGTGTAATTGGGTTTATTCATGATCTTGATTACGAGATGTATCCTGAACAGCATTGTAAGAAAACTGAAGAAATATTGAGGGAGAACAACTGGCCGGAGGAATATATAAGGGCTGTTATGAGTCATGGATGGGAAATAGTAACTGATGTAGAGCCGGTAAGCCAGCTTGAAAAGACATTATACGCCATTGACGAACTTACCGGCCTTGTAACCACAACAGCCCTCGTTCGTCCTTCAAGAAGTGTACTCGATATGAAAGCAAAATCGGTGAAGAAGAAATGGAACGATAAGCGTTTTGCTGCCGGGGTCGACAGGTCTATAATAGAAAAAGGAGCAGCCCTACTTGAAGTTGAGCTGCCCGAATTAATTCAAGATTGCATTAACGGGATGCGCGAGGTGGCTGACGAGATTGGATTGAAAGGGAATCCTATAATTCCCTGATCTTGATATTCCTGAACCATACGTCATCGCCATGATCCTGCAATCCTATATATCCTTCTTCAGCAGTATTGATGAATTCAGGCCAATCAGCAAATTTTGAATTTGCACACATCTCTTTCCAGTTATCGGTCCACAGGTGATACTCCACTACATTTTCACCATTCATCGAGTGAACCACGGTACCTTTATAAACCATTATTTTCACCTCGTTCCACTCACCAACAGGTTTTGCATTCTGCGGAACAGCAGGAATTAGATCGTACAGTGATCCGGCCTGGCGGTTACCTTCTTTTCCAAGCTTGGCATCAGGGTGTCTTTCATTATCAAGTATCTGCATCTCGGGAGCCGATTCATAGATTGGCTTTCCTTCCATCTCCTGTGCAAGGTAAAAAATACCGCTGTTGCCACCTTCGGATATTTTCCATTCCAGCGACAGTTCAAAATTACCATATTTCTTTTTAATTATAATATCACCGCCCTGGCCACCGGCTTCTCCTTTCCCGGAGCCAATGACATGCAGTGTACCATCAACTATTTCCCATCCCTGGGAGGGAAAAATATCCATGCCATATCCACGGAAATTCTCGGTTGAAGTTCCATCGAAAAGCACTTCCCATCCCAGCTCTTCGTTATCCTCTGCTTTTTCCACGGCCTTACGTGTGGCACCACATGAAACCATAACAAATGCCATAAGCATTGTCACCAACATAAATTTAACTGTTTTCATATTTATTTTTAATTTTAAGATTGATCTAACAAAATTACTAAGGCATTTCAGGGATGGTCCAACCATCACGATAGGTATGCTTTATCATCTCCCTGGCGAATTCTTTTGCATTCATCGGGTCTATCCACACTGTATTGAAAGTTGGGTGACCATCCTTAATACTGAAATTATCTTCAAGGACAATTCTTATTTCATCATTATCATTGATATTGGTGAACTCCATTTTTTCACCATTCCATTCCAGTTCTTTATTCAGGCCCTGCAGGCGTACGGCCAACACACCCATCACCACCATTTCATTAAATGGACCTGCCTGGGCAAAGTATGATTTTGAAGGAACGCGGCTTGAAGGATTCTCCTTACATGCACGTGCCCAGTCAGCCTCATGGCTTACCTCCACACGGCGCTGTGTTTTTGGTGCATTGGGAACACGTCCTGACAGCAACCATGGGTCTTTACTGTAACATCCACATATAAGCTTATCTTTTGTACCATGGAAAATAACACCACCACCTTCATCGTTCATATTTTTACCTTCAGGCCATCCTTCCGGTTTCATTGGTTGCAGGCCACCATCATACCAGGTTACCTCCACTTCAGGAAGGCTTATCTTATAATCGGACCTGTCGGTACGTGCGGGATAGGTAAGTTTAACCATCTCAGCATTAGGTGCAGAGTCTGTCAACAGTAGTGTTGAGCTGCCCTGTACTTTAGTTGGATAGGTTAACTTAAGACCTTCAAAAACAGGATGAAGTATATGGCATGCCATATCACCAAGTGCACCGGTACCAAAGTCCCACCATCCACGGAAATTCCATGGTGTATAGATACTGTGATAAGGCCTCCATTTGGCAGGTCCGATGAACAGGTCCCATTTAAGAGTGTCAGGCACTTCCATCTTTTCAGTTGGCCTGTTCATTCCCTGTGGCCATATAGGACGATTAGTGAAAGCTTCAACTTTTGTTATCTCTCCTATTTCTCCGTTCTGTATCCATTCAATAACCTTGTTTACACCCTCATCGGATGCTCCCTGGTTACCCATCTGGGTTGCAACCTTATGCTTCTTGGCAAGCTTTGTCAATAACCTTGACTCATATACGGTATGTGTTAAAGGTTTTTGAACATAAACATGCTTACCCATCTCAATAGCATGAGCGGCAGTAATTGCATGAGTATGATCTGCTGTTGCGATTACAACAGCATCAATATCCTTACCCATTTCATCGTACATTTTACGGAAATCCCAGTATTGTTTGGCTTTTTTGTATGAATCCATTTTGGCCTTTGCGTAACCCCAGTCAACATCACATACAGCAACGATATTTTCTTTATCCTTTAGATTCTTGAGGTTGGCATTTCCCATACCTCCCACGCCTATACCGGCTATGTTCAATTTATCACTTGGTGGAATATGCCCCAGACCGCTTACTACAGAACTGGGTATAACTGTCAGGCCGGCGGCGGCTGCAGTTGTTGTGCCGATAAATGAACGCCGTGAAATCTTACTTGACTTTTCTTTTATCATTAGGTATATTTTAGTTTTGAAACGTTTAAAATTATAAAAAACATGAGAATTACCATTCACATAATTCGAAAAATTGCCTTTCTATAGTCCTCAAAAAAGAATAAATTGCAGTTCAATAAATAATATTATGGACGAGCAGACTATATTACTGGGCGAAAAAGAAGATAAACCCCTTGTAAGAATAATAGTAGTTATTTTTGGTGTACTCTGTATTTTCACAGCAGGTTGGTGGGCTGTTTTTCTTATAAGATATCCCGATAATGAAAAAATATTCTGGGCCGGCAGTATTTTCCTGTTATTATTCGGCATTTACCAGATATATTCTGGCCTGGGATATGCCCGGCGTTATATAAGCAGACAAAACAGGAATATTATTATCAGACAGAACAGCCTGTTGCCGGCCAGGAAAATACGACATGAACAGATAAACCAACTGGAAATCAGGTCATTTGATATGGTCTTTCATATAAATGATTCATCCAGGTTCAGGATAAAACTCGGGCTTAAATACCCTGACCTGGGGCAAAGGGTGAGAGATTTTGTTACTGACTATGCTAAAGCAAACAATATTGAAATTTTCTATAAAAACGAACCTTTATGAAACTAAGAATGGCAATGATAGGTGGCGGTATAGGTTCATTCATAGGACCTGTTCACATTATGGTAGCCAGGATGGACAATATGATAGAACTTGTTGCCGGGGCTTTCAGCTGCAACCCTGATAACTCAGCCAGGAGCGGACTGGAATATGGTTTGACTGAAGAACGTATATACAGCAGCTGGCGGGAAATGATAGAAAAAGAAAGGATGCTTCCTGAAAGTTTAAGACTTGATTTTGTATGCATAGCAACCCCGAATCACTTACACTATAAACCGACATTGGAATCGATAAAAGTCGGATTTCACGTGGTATTTGACAAGCCCCTGTGCCTGTCAGTTAAATAAGCACTTGAAATTAAGAATGCACTGGATGAACAGGATACTTTATTCTGTATTACACATAATTATACAGGATACTCCATGGTTAAAAAAGCCAGGGAAATGGTCCAGAACGGTGAACTGGGCATTATACGAAAAGCTGTCGTGGAATATTTACAGGGCTGGTTATCAGATAAGGAGGAAGACAAAGGCAATAAGCAAGCTGAGTGGAGGGTTGATCCTGCAAAGGCAGGTAATGCCGGGTGTATGGGTGATATCGGAACACATGCATTCCAGTTGTCTGAATATATCACAGGTAAGAAAGTAGAAAAACTGTACTCACAGTTAAATACCTTTGTTGAGGGGCGCCTTCTTGATGATGATGGTAATGTTATCCTGAATTTTGAAGACGGCATAAGAGGCAGCCTGGTGGCCAGCCAGGTGACACTGGGTGAGGAGAATAGCTTCAGCATAAGGGTATATGGTACAAGGGGCAGCCTGGGCTGGAAACAGATGGAACCTAACAGTCTAGTTGTAAGATGGAAAGATAGCCCTATGCAGGTATACCGCACAGGAACAGGATTTGAAACTCTAGGTACGATTGCCGGAATGCACAGCAGGCTGCCTGCCGGTCATCCTGAAGGTTTTATAGAAGCATTTGCCAACCTTTACAGGAATTTTACACTCCACCTGCAGGCTCATAAAAAAGGTGAAAAGCAAAACCCCGCTTATGACTACCCTGGCATTGAAGGTGGTATACGAGGAATGAAGTTCCTCGAAGCTGTGGTCAAATCATCTCAAGAGGAGAAATGGATAAAGGTACATTAATCCAGTATTCCAGTATTCCAGTTAAAGAATATTCTCCAGCAGATAATTCCTGCTTATTTCAATACTTTCAAAAGGTGTGTGCGTTCTGCAATTATCCTGTTCGATAAAGAAATACTTCATGCCAGCCGTGACAACTTCTGCAAATATCGGTTTGAAATCAATTGTCCCCTCTCCCAGTGTGGCATCCTCCTTTTCCTCTGAAAGATCCTTCACATGTAATAATTCAAACCGTCCCGGGTTCTTCTTAAAATATTCAACCGGATCATTACCTGATCTTGTTATCCATGCAAGATCGAGCTCGAAGGTCACCAGTTCAGGGTCTGTATTATTCAGGAATACTTCATATGGTATCTGTCCTTCAACAGGCTCAAATTCACTCCAGTGGTTATGAAACCCCAGTTTCATACCATTTTCACGACATTTTTCACCTGCAATATTCATGAAATCTGCAGCCTGCTTTAATCCGTCAAAGCTGTTCATCATATTATAAGGCAGTGATGGAATAACAAGGTATTGCAGGCCTGCTTCAGAAGCTGCACCAACAACCTCATCGAGGTTTTCCATATCTAAACCATTATGACTGCTTATAAGCTTCATTCCCCTGCTTTCGATCATTTTCCGGAAATCAGATGGCTTTTGTCCATGGAACTTTCCATTAACATACCCGGCGGCTTCCAGCCAGTTATATCCTATCTCCGCAATTCTGTCGAGAGTTCCTTCAGCATCTTTCCCCATTTCATTTCTGACTGTATAGAGTATTAAACCAGTATTTTTCACTTTTGCTGTGCAGGCAAAAGATGGCAACACCATTGCAGCGGTAGCACCGGCAACTGTGGTTTTGATAAATTTTCGTCTTTGCATTATACTATTGTTTTATGGTTAATCAGAAGATCGTTTCATTTTCCCTGTCCCACTGTACTCTTCTTCCCTCACGGTAAGCCATTGTGCCCATATGAGCTGTTATGGCTTCATCAAAGCCCCGGTCTATATTGCAGGATGGAGTTCCTTCGGACCTGATACAATTAAGCCATTCCTTAATATGAAGATGGGTGGTATCTACCCTTTTGCCACCCCTGTATGTGTACAGTAGTCCGCGACCTGCAAAATACTGATCTGTGGCCGAGGTTACGGCATCAATGTTTTTCTTACCAGGCACATATGATAAAATTGGAATTGAGGGATCAATAATTCCCTTGTTCAGTTTTTCCTTGTATCGTGTTGAATCGCGGTCGTCATATACTCTCATAGTATTTCCCACTTCCATATACCCATCGTTGCCCATTAACACCTTCCCCCTATCCTTACTGCTGGCAAGAGTGGCACTGTACATCATAGTCAGGTCATATTCATTGAATTCGAAAACGGTATGCAGAACATCAGGCACTGTACGTCCATCCTTAAAATGATATATACCACCTGAAGAAACTGCACTATCGGGTATACCCAGCCTGATCTTTTCACCCGTTGGAGTTATATCAGTTATTTCTGTCTCATCAGGATTAAGGCTAATATTTTCCATTATACTATTCCTGATCTGCCTTGCACGCTTTCGCTTCCTGTAAAAGGCAAAAGCAAAAGCACCCAGAACAGGTATGGTGGCCAGGCCTTTGACCACCTCACGCCTGCTTATTCCTGAAGATCCATTCTTATTTTCAGCACTATCACTCATATCTAATTTACTTTCTTTTAAAAATAAGCCTGTCAACACCAATATGCATCCAGGTGGGGAAGACAAGCAATACAGCAAGAGCTGCCATTTCAATAAGATTTTTATTTATCCACAGGTAAGCTCCTTCTGAGGGAACTGAAAAAGTGTACCCTACAAATGGAGGATGCGACAGATAATACATACCCAATAAAGCTATTCCTGCAATTATCGAAATTCTTGAAAATAATCCAAGTATTAAGCCCAGTCCAATGAGTATCAGTCCCCAGACATTCAAAAAATCGACAACCCTCAGAACTTCAGGATTTGAAGCTAAAGAGTAGAAGAATGAAGAAAGGAAACCTTTGGAGTCAAGAAGAAAAGCTACTGAAGACCAGTCTGGATTAACAAGCTTTGATAATCCCTCGTATAAAAAATGCCAACCTATTAAAACACGCATCACAACCTGCATTATAAGTTGCCTGTTGCTATAATTAATATCACCTGCCATTTACTGTGATTATTGTAGATTGATATTTGAAAATACGCAAATTTATCACTTCTACTGAATTGATCAAAATAGCAGTCTTATTTAATTGACTAACTTTATAAAAAAAGCAGAGTATGAAAGCTGCCTATTATAAATCACTCGATGAAAATAATGTTCGATGCATCCTATGCCCTCATAACTGTCTCATAAAGCCAGGTGAAACAGGTAAATGCAGAGTAAGGTATAATGTTGACGGGATATTAGAAACAGAGGTTTTTGATAATGCCTCTGCACTGGCTGTCGACCCAGTTGAGAAAAAACCTTTATACCATTTTTATCCTGGCACAGATATATTATCAGTGGGATCGTTCGGTTGTAATATGACATGTCCGTTTTGCCAGAATTATGAGATATCGCAACCATCTGTGAGTGTTATGAACAGGAGGAAGAATAAAATAAGCTCATCAGAAATACTGAAAGAAGCAAAGGAAATAAGATCTAATATCGGCCTCGCGTTCACATATAATGAACCAATTGTCTGGTACGAGTTTATGATGGAAATGGCTGTAAATGCCAAAAAAACAGGCATTTCAACGGTCGTGGTTAGCAATGGGTACATAAACAAGGCACCTCTTAAAGAACTGATTGAATATATTGATGCTTTTAATATTGACCTCAAGGCTTTCAATGACAATTTCTACAGGGAATACACTGGGGCAAGAATTAAACCAGTATTAAATACCCTGAAAGATATTCATTCAGCAGGAAAGCATCTTGAGATAACTTACCTTATTATCCCGGGATATAATGATGACAGGGATGAATTCAGGAATTGCGTATCATGGATAAATGATAACCTTGGACCTGATGCAATACTCCACCTGAGCAGGTATTTCCCGAATTACAATTTTTCAGCTCCTCCAACACCAGCATCTACCCTGCATGATATGTATAATATAGCTAAAGAGAAGCTGAACTTTGTTTACCCTGGAAATATTAATATCTCAGGTATTATGGATACCATATGCCCTGATTGTGGTTCAATTATTACCTCACGCAGCGGATACCATATAAAACACCTGAACACTGAGGATGGGAGATGCTCAAAATGTGGCAGGATGATCTACAAGTATTTCATGACCTGACCACCTTGCTTAATCTTTCGAATAACCTGTCTATGCCTTTTACCAGTTCGCTGCGCAGATTGCGATAATATTTTCTTGTATTTTCGGGTTCTTTTTTATCTCCCCTGTGCTTGATTTTTGAAAATAACTCATTTCTTAGTTTTACTGCATCTGATACTATATCAGCAAGCTGATCTGAGATCACCTCCTCCTGCGTAATACTCATTGCTGAAAAACAATCTGAAATTACTTCATAAACCAGGTAATCTATATCTTTCTTGAGACTCCGGATATTTGCCATATGTGTTTCTATTTAATCCTTGAAAATATCTATTTGTATTTCTCTGCAAATTCTTTCATATACTCCTCAACCAATTGCATATACTTGTCTGTAATAACCTGCGACATTTCATTTTTAACATTGAATCCATAATCCTCAACATTACTGAAAAGTATTACATTAGGTGATGTTCCTGTCATAAAAGCAGAATCGACATTATTAAGTTCTCCGACATGCAGACACCTGAACTCGACATTGAAATCCTCGTCTTTGCATATTGTCAATATTTTTTCCCGCGTTATTCCACCGAGCACGCAATTGTCCGGTGCTGTAATAATATTCTTGCCTATTATAAAGAATGCATTTGACCTGCTACCCTCTGTTATACAACCTTTGCGGTTTACAAGAAGAGCTTCGTAAGCATTAGTCTGTATCAGCTCAGAATATATTGCAGACCTCAGTTTATGATTAAATACTTTAGCAACGGGATTATGCCTCTCAGCATAATATAAAATACCCTTCACTCCTTTTTCATACATATCGGGGTCAGGGTATTGTGCATCAATATAGTAAACAAGGTAACCCGTATACACTGGTGAGTATTTAAGGCTTACTTTAATATTTCCCTCCATTATACCACTCAAATCTATCAATTTCAGTATATGTATCCTGAGCTCGTCAAAAGTGAGCAGCAATTTATTACCACTGTAAGAGGCACTGTTATCAAGCCGCTGAAAATGATCAGACAGAAATATCGGTATGCCTTTCCTGATCCTTATTACTTCATAAATAACTTCATCTTCAAATACTTTACCAATGTCAAAGTTTGAATTGTCACGTATATAACCATTCTCAATAAATACTTTGCTGAAGCATTCACTCATAATTCAGGATATTGAATCATAAAAATAATAACTTATTTTCATGAGGACTCAAAATCTGCATATATTAGTATTTATTTTTAAAGTATTGTATGCTATCGTTGACATAGAAACTACAGGAGGTAGTCCCAGAAAAGAAAGGATAACCGAAATTGCTGTCTTTATTTTTGACGGGGAAAAAATAGTTGATGAATTCTCCAGCCTGGTTAATCCCGAAAGGAATATACCCTATTATATTACAAACCTAACAGGTATCACAAACGAGATGGTAGCTGAGGCCCCAAAATTTTATGAGATAGCAAAAGATATAGTTGAAATTACCGAGGGCAAAACATTGGTTGCTCATAATGCAAAGTTTGATTACTCATTCATACGCCAGGAGTTTAAAAATCTGGGTTACAGCTATAAGAGAATCCTGCTGGATACTGTCAGCCTGAGCAGGAAACTATTCCCCGGATACAGGTCATATGGACTTGGCAACCTGTGTAGAGAGCTGGGGATAGAAATAAATGGCCGGCACCGTGCTTCAGGTGATGCTATGGCTACAGTTAAGCTATTTGAATTATTATTGCAGGCTGATGAAATGTCATATAATCCCGGTATAACACGCAATAGCAAGATTTCAAAACTTAATCCGTTGCTGAATATTAATAAGCTGGATAAGCTTCCGGAAGAGCCGGGTGTATATTATTTTTACAATGAGCATAAAGACCTGATATATATTGGTAAAAGTAAGAATATACACCAGAGGATAATGACCCACCTCTCCAACAACAGTTCAAAAAGAGCCATGCAAATGCGTGATGAAATAGCTGATATTGACTATGAGCTGACAGGTAATGAACTTATTGCTTTACTGAAAGAGTCTGAAGAGATAAAACAAAACAAGTCGCTATATAACCGTGCCCAAAGAAGAACCGGGTACACCTGGGGTATTTTGTCAGGGCGAAATGACAGAGGCTTTATAGTATTTGAAGTCACCAATATTAAGGACAATAATGTTCATCCTCTTTCGGTTTTCACTTCCAAGGAAAAAGCAAGGACCAGGCTGGCTGCTCTGGTTGATAAATATGAATTATGCCAGCAGCTCTGCGGCCTTTATAAATCGACTAATGGCTGTTTTCACAGGCAGGTGGGAATATGCAAAGGTGCCTGTACAGGTGATGAAAATGCAGCTACATATAACCTGAGAGCCCAGAAAGCACTGGATGAGTTCGCTTTCAGTCGTGATAACTTTTTCATAATTGATAATGGGCGGAATGATGAGGAAAGATCAGCTATAAAAATCCTTAACGGGCAATATGCAGGATATGGTTTCTTTGATATCAACGAGATGGGTTTTGGTCTGCAAGCTCTACACGACAGCATAAAATCTTCAGTCGATAACAGTGATATACAGGTAATCCTGAAAGCATACATGAAAAACAATAACGAATACAGGATCATCAGATTCTGATTTTTTTATCTTAATGACGTATAAATAAATTGATTGGTTATGGGCATATTCACCAGGGATACAGGAAAAATAATAATTAAGATCGATGAATTTTTCGATAATGTTGAGGATGGGCTTTTAATCTTCAAAGAAGCAATAAGAAGTTACCTGAATAATGATACCGATACTTTCCATGACTATCTTCAACAGATTGATAAACTGGAATCCAAAGCTGATAAAATACAGAAATCAATCCAGAATGATATGATTATACACAGCATATTGCCTCAGCACCGAAGCGAAGTAGCTACCCTGCTTGATAATACAGATGATCTTATTGATACGGTTAAGGAGGTTATATGCCAGTTTGATGTTGAGATCCCAGACTTCCCTGAATCCCTGAATGCTGATATTCTTCACCTTACTGAGGCCTCAGTAGCTACAGGAGAAGAACTGATACCTGCTTTAAGGGCCTTTTTCAGGGAGCCACATAATGTAAGAGAAAAACTAAATAGAGTATATTTTTTTGAGGGTGAGACAGATAGCATAGCTGACAGGATAAAGAAGAAGATATTTCACGAAATGCATGAACTTAATCTTGCTGAAAAGTCACACTTGAGGTATTTCACTCACCACATTGAAAGGCTTTCAGATAGGGCTCAAAGTGTTGCCGACATGCTGTCAAGCCTGTCAATGAGGATAATAATGTAAGTATGATATTCTTTTTTCTCACAAGCGGTCTGTTCCTGGGCTGGTCCCTGGGAGCCAATGATGCGGCTAATGTATTTGGTTCGGCTGTAGGCTCCCGTATGATATCATTCCTTAAGGCAGCAATCATATCATCCATCTTTGTTATTATTGGTGCTGTCTTCCAGGGTGAAGGAGCAGCAGAAACCCTGGGAAAGCTTGGTGCCGTTAATGCCCTGGGAGGGTCATTCACCGTAGCCCTGTCCGCAGCCCTGACGGTGTATTTTATGACCAGGATGAGTATTCCTGTTTCAACAACACAGGCTATTGTTGGAGCAATAATAGGCTGGAACTTATTCACAGGAAGCAGAACTGATATTGATTCATTAACAACTATTGTGACAACATGGATAAGCGGCCCTGTTCTTGGAGGCCTGTTTGCAATACTTCTCTATATTCTTATCAGAAGAATAAAGAGAAGCACAAAAATACACCTGATAAGGTATGAATCAATTATCCGGACCTGCCTGATTATTGTCGGGGCGTTTGCGTCATATAGCCTTGGTGCAAATAATATAGCCAATGTCATGGGTGTATTCGTGCCAGCAGTAAATTTTGGCAATATAAACCTGGGATTTATCAGTCTTAACAGTGCACAGCAATTGTTCCTGCTTGGAGGATTGGCTATAGCAGCAGGCATATTTACATATTCTGAGAGAGTAATGAAGACAGTTGGCAAAAATATCTTCGAATTAAGTGCTGATGCCGCACTTATTGTGGTACTTTCACACTCACTTGTACTGTTTATTTTTTCATCCTCCCGGCTGTCAGAATTCATTTCAGGCCTGGGACTTCCGGCTATTCCCCTTGTACCTGTTTCAAGTTCACAGGTCATAGTGGGAGCCATTCTTGGAATAGGCATCCTTAAAGGTGCAAGGAATATAAATTTCAGGGTGCTCGGAGGTATTGCAAGTGGCTGGCTGACAACACCCGTTATAGCCTGCATTATGTCCTTTATCTTACTCTTCTTTGTTCAGAATGTATTTGATATTACCGTCCAGGAAACAGGTAATACTTCCACCCCTCAGGAAACGCGCATTCAGTACCCTGCCTCAGCACCTGGGCAGAATAATCAAAGTTCTTTACTGATTGAAAAAAGGAATTTAAGTACACCACCTTCAATATTCTTTACTGATATCTGCCCCCTGTGGAATTGCACTGCATGTTTAACAATTGCAAGACCCAGTCCTGTTCCTCCTTTCTTTCTTGACCGTCCCTCATCAATGAGATAAAACCTTTCAAATAATCTTGGAATATGTTTATCAGGGATACCCTTCCCATTATTTGAATACCGAAAATAGTAATAATAGCCATCTTCATAATGCAATTCAGTATGTATGTCAACATTTTCGCCTGTATAGTAGAAGCTGATCTTCAAACTGATGAACCTTTTGTTGAATTAATTACCTCCCTGACTTCAGGTCTGTTGATATG
>Ga0114922_10000676_pt1 | contig 32726 bp, 27 predicted proteins | sample AartaG_FD_100975 | JGI IMG/M metagenome (GOLD analysis project Ga0114922, IMG submission 100975) | Deep subsurface microbial communities from Aarhus Bay to uncover new lineages of life (NeLLi) - Aarhus_00045 metaG | ecosystem: Environmental > Aquatic > Marine > Oceanic > Sediment | place... | reverse complement strand
GAGGCTACTTCCCGGTCTTACTTACTCAGCGTCCACACGTAGGCCGCGACGGCCTTCACGTCGTCGTCACTGATGTTCGTGCCGCCCTTGGCGGGCATCGGAACACCTGTAGAGGAGGCCTGCGCCGTGACACCCTCCATGACAGTCTTCGACACTCCATCATAGCTGCCGTCGGAGTGCAGCCACTCGGAGTCGGTGAGATCAGCACCAAGGCTCGGAATTCCTGCCCCTGCGGGGCCGTGGCACGACGAGCAGATCCCCGCGCCGCCGTAGACTGCCTTGCCCTGTTCGACCATCTCCACTGTCACGCCCTCGGGGAGTTCCTGCTCGATCGTCTCGACGGCCTCCGCGACCGCATCATTCGCCGCATCCACCGCCTCGGTGGCTGCGTCAACCGACTTAGCGACTGCTTCGTCGGCAGAGTTTCCGTTCGCGTCTCCACCACAAGCTGAGAGCCCGAACGCGAATACGAGCGCGAACATAGCCGTCCAGCGAATCCTGCTTTCCATCATGGCTGTATCACTCCTTGTGTGTCTCGAAATCTTGACAACGAATCTCCTGGCCGACCGACTGTCCGAGAGACCCGGTCTGCCATACGGCGGGAAAGGTAGCGCCTCGGCCGCGAGGCATCCAGCATTCGGTTATCCGGGTTGCCGGACGGTCGGAAATCAGCTCGGCTGAGACGTGCCGCACATGGCACAGAATTTCCAGCCTCGTTCGATCGTCGCGCCGCACGACCCGCACGGCCACCGATGCTGATCGGCTCCGCAGGCCGGACAGTACCGCAGCCCGTCCCGCCGTGGGAGCGGAACGCTGCACCTTATGCAAACGTCGGACGTTACATCGCTGACGGGGCCCTTCACATCGTCTATGACCTGTGGTTCCGGCACGAATTCCATGTCGTCCAGGCCTGAAATCCGATCCTGGGCCAGCCGTTCTGTCTCGTAACTGATCGGAGGGGGGCCGGCCGATGCCGCGGCCGTGATCCCAGGAGTCGGCACGGGGACATGTTCGAACCCGGCCAGCTGAACCTCTGACGCTGCGAAGCGCTGCAGGATCGCCAGCCCCGGTTCGGGAGAAGCCAGCTCGCGCGATACGGCCTCCCGCAGCGCGGGCTCGTGGACGTCGAGGCTGCCATCATCGGCCAGCAGTTGGAGCAATGCCATGTCGTATTCAGCCTTCGTTGCCAGACCTAGCGCGTCCCGGCAGATCGAGTACGGCACGAGTCGCCGATAGAGTTCTGCAACGGCGATCGGTGAGCCGATCGGGACACCTTCCTCACCAAGGCGTCGGGCCAGGAGATCCTTCAACGAACTTTTTGTCATGAATCAGTCCTTCAAATGGTTCTTCGTCGGTCGATCAACTCAATCGGCAATATGCAGCACGCCGGCGGTCGCGGAAGCCTTCAGAAATGCTTCCGGATCGTCATCGGGAATTCGGATTCCGGTCAGCACCCGGATCCGACGGGCCGTGTCCCGCATGTACTCCCGAAGCGTACGCCCGGGTTCCGCGGAGCTACGACACATGGCCCGGACGATGCCCTCCCAGTCCTGGCGGCGCTCCTCGCCCTGCCTGGCCCCGCGCTCCGCCCCAGGCCTGAACATATCCATCTGGCCCGGAATGAAGCCGGACGCGTCAGACACTCCAGCAAGACCGTTCATGAGATCATCGATCAGCTGATCTTCCGGCGGCACGGCAGCGAACAATTCTTCCAGCCGGGCAACGTAGGGTGTGATCCCGGACTCAGGCCCCGGTTCATCGAAGGCGCGTTTCAACTCGACGATTCGCCAGATCGTAAGGGGATCCCACAGAGCCGTGGTCGGGACCCGCTCGAATTGCGCCAGGGCTGCCCGGCGATCACCCGCTTCGTATGCCAGGTTGCCGAGCAGGATCCGGGCATCGTGATTCTCCGGATCACGCCGCAGAGCGCGCGCGAACCACTCGCTGGCCTCGACCCGCCTGTCCAGCTGCTGCAATACGGAGCCGAGATCCGTCGGAGCTTCCGCGCCATTCGGATTGGCATCCGCTGCGAGGCGAAGAAATCGCTCCGCGCGCTCGAACAGGGCCTCGCGGAGCAGGATCCTGCCGATCGACAACATCAGGTCTGCGTCTTCGGAGAATCCGAGCTCCAGGACCCGGTCAAATGCACGAAGCGCCCGGCCGCGCTCTCCCAGCTTGAGCAGTGTTTCCCCGAGTCCGACCAACGCGTCCTCGTGATCCGGCTCGAGCCGCAGCGCTCCAGCAAAGGCTTTTCGGGCCCACGCGAACTCCTCGCACGCCAGCTCGGTGTAACCGAGTGACACGCGAAGCTCAGCGACTTCCGGGTAGATCGCCGTCCCTTCGCGGAGGATCTGAATCGCGGCGTCCAGTTCCCCGGCCTCGTAGTGCCTCTGAGCATGAAGGTCGTAGTCGTCTGGCCCCCAGAACTCCAGGCTCATCTGCGCTCCCGGTCCGCTTCGAGTTCAGACTGCTCGGCCGGAGCCGGAGTCGCGGCCTTCAATCGCAACTCGAGCCGTGTCACGCGCTGTTCCTGGGTCTCGAGGATCTCCAGTTCGGCGTCTCCGATCGAGACGACTTCGCCGGCGACCGGTATCCGTCCCAGCAGACCGATTGCGTAACCCGCGACCGTATCGAATTCCTCGCTATCAGTCACTCCCTCCAGATCGAACGTGTCGATCACGTCTTCCAGATCCGCTCCGCCATCAAGCAGGATACGCCCATCCGGCAGACGCTCGATCTCCTCCTCTGGCACATCGTGCTCATCGAAGATGTCCCCCACGATTTCCTCGACAAGGTCTTCGAGCGTTACCACTCCGTCGGTTCCACCAAATTCATCCACCACGATCGCGAGGTGGACCTTCTGATCCCGAAATTCCGCCAGCAGATCATCGACCGGCTTCGTGTCCGGAACGAAGAACGGGTCCCGCAGCACTGCCTTCAGCTGGAATCCGGACCCGTCCGAGGCTCGCACCCAGCGCAACAGATCCTTCACCAGTACGACCCCGACGATTTCATCAATCGACCGACGGTAGACCGGAAAGCGGCTGAAACCCGACTCGGCCGCCACTTCCAGGACCTGATCGAGACTCGCGTCCTCCGAAAATGCCACGAGGTCGGGACGGGGAGTCATCACCTCGCGCGCAACCGTGTGCGGCAGTTCGAACACGCCGTGAATCATCGCTTCTTCATCTCGTTCGACTACGCCTTCGCCGCGCGTCCCCCGTCGCAGTGCGTCAAGCTCATCGGGACTCGGACGATCTCGACCAGTCTCGTCGGCCCGGCCGCCGCGGTCTTCAACCTGCTCCAGAAGTGCCAGAAACGGCCCGACGAAAGTGCAGAACATCCCCAGCGGCCCGGCCGTAGCGCGGCTGATGCGTTCCGGATCGCTGCGGGCCACAGAGCGGGGCAAGGCCAGGCCGAACAGGAGCACGACCGCGAACAGAAGTACGAATCCTGTCAGCAGACCCGCGGGAACCGCGACGACGGCGGGGACTCCGTACGAATCCAGAATCCCGGACAGCCCTGCGCCGACGGGCGGCACGGTCGCCGCCCCAAACCCAAGCACTGACAAAACGATGCCGAGCCGGGCCCCACTCAAGTAGCGGTCCAGGTGGCGCCGCGCATGCTCTGCCTTGCGTGCCGCCAGATCTCCCTGCGCTGCCAGTTCCTCGAGCCGCTCTCGCCGCGCCCGGACCAACGAATTCTCCGCTGCACTGAAGAACGCGCAGGACAGAAGCAGCGCCGAAGCGAGAACGAATGTCAGAAACACGAAGTGAGTCGCCGCGCCGGCGCCTGAGGATCAGGAGTCAAGGGTGGTCCGGACCCTCCGGAATCGGGGGCCCGTCGATCAATGAGTGCCCGCGCATCGGAGTACTCGCGCGTGCACCCGATGCTGGCCCCGCAGGGCCCAGGTAAGGGAATGTCCAGTGCTGCCTCAGCCTCGGATCTCAGGCCTCTTCGGTCTCTTCGGTCTCTTCCCCCGAACCGTTCGAGCCGTGCGGAATCGCAGGCTGACAGTAGCGGTGGCCGATTGCGGACAGTTCTGCGAGTTGCTCCTCGTTGAGATCGGGATACCGCTCGCCCAGATATTCCACCGTATCGTTCATCCATTCGCCGCGCTCGCTGTCCTCTGCGTCGAGAACGCCGCAACGTTGGATATGGCTGAAGAGCTCATCACGTGCGAGCTCGAGAGTAGTCGGCTTGTACTTCGAAGAACTCAAGGGCCTTGCCTCCTTTCGGTCGGTGATCCGGGTATTTGGTGCATCCCGGTCGCCCAGTACGTAATGGGCGCATCCACTCCCGGCTATGGCCGGCGATTGCGCCGGGAATATACCCGAGGAATTGGTATGGCGCAAAGATCGTCGATAAGGCTTCACGCAGGCTGAAACGGCTCACTTCCCGGCCTCCAATTCCTCGCAGATCGCCCAGGCGAGAAGCGGGATCATGATCTCGTGATGGCCCGTGATCTGGAAACCGACACCGCCTCCAGTGCGGGTGGGGCGTTCGACGACGTTCACCCGCGGCCGGTAGTGCCGGATCATGTCGAAGTCAGCGGTCATAAACCTGCGCGGCCTGCCGCCAGAGAGGTTCCGGCGCATGGTGAGCGCCTTGAGGAATACCTCCGGGAGCAGAACGGCCGAGCCAACGTTCAGAACCGCGCCGCCGCCATCGAGTCCCTCGAGTGCGCTGCACAGTGCGAGAAAATCCCGATATGACGTCTCGCCGATTGCCGCCCCGTCAGCCTCGGGGTGCTGATGCAGAATCTCGGCGCCGATCGCCGCATGAACCGTGATCGGGACATCCAGCCGGAGGCTGGCGAGGAGCAGCGAAAGCTCGGGATATCGTACATCATCGCGGGCAGCCAGGTCACGGGCCAGCGATTCTCCGAGACCCAGACCCTCATCGCGACCTCGCCGAATCGCGAGATTCATGTCCCGGCCTGTCTCGAGCGCCATTCCGAAGGTACCATCGGTCAGGCCAGCCTCGACATCCTCCGATGTTCCGCCGAACCGAGCCGTTTCATAGTCGTGAATCACCGTGGAACCGTTCACGGCGATGTTCGTCACGGCGCCTCGTTCCATCAGGGAGATCAGCACGCCATTCAGACCAGTCTTCACGACATGTCCACCGAGCATCCACAGACATGTCCGGTTGCCCCGCGCGGCACCCGCAACGCCACTCGCGACCTCCCGCAGGGCGTCCGCCTGGAGTATGTGAGGAAGCGAATCGAGGAAGGCGAGGAACGAGCCGCCGGTCTCGGGAGGTCCGGCGAAATCGCCCGGTTCGACTTTGTCAGGTCGGTCTGCGACCGGGACCCTGCGCAGCAGGGTTCGATCGTCCCGTACAGGACCTTTGTCTCCGTTCATTGGACTCCCACCCGTGCGGCGGATCTTGCGGGCTCGATCAGCGCACCTCCTTCGCCCGGAACGAACCCGGTCAGGAACATGTTGCCGGAACCGACCACCAGCGAGGTCTTCAATCGCACCGGGATTCGATTCTCATCGTCCGTGAGATAGACCTCTGCCTCACCGCCCTCACCGAACATGCCGTCCGTGGCGACCTCGGGACGAAGCACGATCGTCTTGAAGCGTCCTGCCGGAACACGGATTTCCTCTCGACGCAGCACTTCCACAGTGGCAGGGTTGCCGTCTTTCTTGAAGTACCGGTCGAATTCGTATCGTTGGCCGACTTCGAGGGGCAACAGCCTCACCATGTAGAGGTAGGATATTTCATCCAGCGCATCGGGTGGGGTGGGGACGTCTGCTTCGTTGCGGTCCTGTACGTACTCGCCGTCCTTCAGGTCATACCGCGTATACGTATTAGCTTCGGCATCGAGCACGATTTTCCGATTGCGCCGGTAGTTCCCTTCCTTCTGATTCTGCGCGAACTGCAGCGACCTGTATGGAACCGGCTGAATCCAGCTGACGATGCGATCCTCGACCCGATAGAACGGAGGGCCGCCTTCCATCTCGAGTGCGACGCGATACACAGCTCGATCTTGAAGGGTATCGATCGCCTCGACGGACAGCGATCCGCTACCGAGTCGGATCCCCTCCCAGGTCACCGAGTACTCCATCCGCTCGCCGACCGGATAGCTCCATGGGTACAGCGTATCCGGGTCCACGTGAATGGTCCGGTCCGGCGCGGTTCCCGCGACGGACATCGGTCGCACTTCGAAGCCGGATGCCCGACCGATCGCGAACAACGCCAGGCCGACGACCCCGACGCTTGCGAAACGTCTACCGAATCCCTGGTGCGCGTATCTCAGCCGTCTCACCTGCCGCCGACCGCCTGATTGTCCGGACTCTCGTCTGCCGACGACTCCAGGTCAGACTCGGAGCGCACCTTCCGCGAAGCGCGGAACACGGACCAGAGCTCGGGAAGGGGCCGAAACCGGCTCGTACGGTACCTGCGCGAATAGTCGACTGACACGTCGACCTGTTCGCTCCGCCTCACGTATGGCGCAATGGCTGACAGCAGCTCGACGTTGGCCGCCCAGCCATCGTGCCGGAGCAACGGCGTGTCCCTGTCGAGTCCGTCCAGAGCCCGTTTGAGGACGATCAGCCGATACAGGCGGAATCCGGTCAGAGGATCCTCCACCCCCTCGGGACGCGGGACATTCTTCACGAGGATTCCAGCTCCGGCGCGTGCGGCTCGAATTGGCCGGGGAGCCTGGTCCACATTCGCGGGACGAGTGACCACGAGGTCAGCGCCCCCCTGAAAGTGTTTCAGCATCTCCGGGATCGCCTCCGGCCCGTCGGTAAAATCGGCCTGCATCATCAGCAGACCGTCCCGTTTCGGATAACGCGACCGTTTGACGACCTCCCTGACCAGTCGCTCGAGGCATCGTCCGCGACCTTCGCGCTGTTCGTTGCGCAGGAGTGTGAGGGGCATGACGCGCGCGTACGGCTCGAGGACTTCCACCGTTCCATCCTCGGAAGCATCATCGAGCGCCAGGATTCGAAAATCCCGGTTCAACTCGCCGAACAGCTGGCGAATGCGCCACAGAAGGACGCCCGCCGTGTGCTCTTCGTTATATATCGGCAGCGTGACCCATATCACGTCGCGCCGCTCTCCTTTCCGATTACGGGCCCGCTGCTTGTTCGCCTGCGGGCCGACTCCGGTTCATTACATCTCGTCGGGGGCTACCGTTCCGTGCCGGTGGCGCTGGATTCCGGCGGCTGCGTCTTCCAGCGCCGGTGAAACCAGAAGTACTGGTCTGGTACCCGTCTTACCCACGTTTCGAGCCGCTGCACCCAATTTCGGGTCAGGTCGAGCTCTGCGTCATTCCCGGTCAGGCCGGTTTCCACCGGTTCCAGAATCGCCCTGTATCGATCGCCCTCGCGAATCGCCGCGCCAAAGAACAGAGGAGCCCCGGTCGACATGGATAGCCGGGCAGGGCCTCGAAAGGTGGACGCCAGGCGCCCGAGATACGGAACGAACAGCCCTCGGTTTCCCGCGTCCTGGTCCGCTACGAGTGCGACGGAAGTACCTGACTGAATGAGGTCTGCGAGCCTGGAGCGAGCATCCTCCATATACACTGGCTCGATCCCGATCTTGCGACGTGAGTCGACAAGCAGTCGATCGAATTCCTGATTGCTCTGACGCTTGACCACAGCTGCCAGCGGCATTCCGAGTGAGGCGACGGCGGCGCCGGCCGCTTCCCAGTTCCCCAGATGTCCGGTGACGATCACGGCACCCAGCCCCGGAACCAGGTGGGATCGAAACTCGGACCGGACGTCTTCGATATTTGACGTTCTGGACAGCATGTCCGTGCCGGCACTGCCCTCGAGCCGGACGATCTCTGCCGCCTCGCGTCCAAAGTGCCGATAGCATTCGCGCGCTGTCCGGTGAACCCAGTCCTCGCCACGATCGGGAAATGCGGCAGCGATCTGTGCCTCGACGACGTCGAGTCGGACTCGGAATGGCGAAAACGCGAGCTGTCCGAGCCCGGCGCCGAGCCCCAGCGCCCTGTCACGCGGTAGTGAGCCGAGGATTCGGAAGACCGCCCTGGCTGCTGCGTACTCGATCCGATGACGCACCGGCTTCAGCTCCGCACAACGGCTTTGTACGCTCGCAGTGTACCTCTGACCATTCCAGCGAGACCGTGGGCCTCGGCTGTGCTGCGGGCCGCGATGCCGGCTTCCTTCCGTCGACCGGGATCGTTCAGCAACCCGAGAAGCGCTGCGGCCATCTCCCGGGGATCACCTGGCGGAACGGACTGGACCCCGCCCGCGCTTTGAAACCGGTGGTCGAGCGAAAACGGCATGACGAGCGGCACACCGGCAGCCAGCGCTTCGAGTGCGCTGCTCGCCATCTCTCCCGACCGTGCTGGAAGCACGAACACATCGAAGTCACACATCGAGTACCGCGCGTCGGGAACGTACCCGGGAAGGCAGACCTTTCCGCCCAGCCCCAGGCGCTCGATCAGGCCCTCGAGTCTGGGACGCTCGGACCCTTCTCCCAGCAGTGCGAACCTGGCCGCGGGTTGCTGCGCCACGACTATGGCCGCTGCCCGCAGGAACGTCTCGTGATCCCGATCCGGCTCCAGAGCGGCGAACGAACCCACCAGGAGGTGCTCGTCGGTCGATCCGACGCGGTCGCGAATCAGCCCGTGACGTTGCGGGTCCATCTCCCGGACGTCGATTCCATTCGGTACGACGACTACGCGCCCGGGCTCCACGCCGGCGGCAAGGAGATTGTCACGCCCGAATTCCGAAACGGCGAGGACCACGCTCGCTCGTCGCCACTTCCAGACTGAACGCGGCGGACCTGATATCCGCCGTGACGCAACGATGGAACCCGCCGAGCCTTCCAGCGCAGATATGTAGAGCAGAATCCGCAGCGCCTGGGCGTCGTGGGCGTGCAGCACGTCCCAGCCGGTCTCAGCGACCCGGGCGAGCGTCCTCAAGGCCCGGGGATCGGAGGCTGTCGACCACGGAAGAGGAATCACCGGTATGCCGAGGTTCGCCGCCTCGACGGCGAGACGCGACCCTTCGAGCGTCGCCACGGCCTGTCGAATGCCCGGAACGTCGATAAGTGCCTCGACAAGGAGGCGAACCTGGTCGCGTGTCGCCCGCCACTCCTGGCCGGACTCTACGTGAAGAACACGAACGGGGGCTCGGTATTTCATTCCGGCGGGAAACTATGCGTATCTGACCGCGCCGGGCAACGATCGTCCCGATTCACATGCGATGTCGCGGTACCCGCAGCGGCGACGCATCTTGGGAACATGCACCTGCCACCAGTTGACTGGATCCGTGATCGATTCGATGTCGTGCAGACGCCCGACGCAGCCGCATTCGTCCGAACCGATTTTCGTGAGATATTCGACCGGCACGATCTGCTGGGATGCCCGGCCGGTCGCGTGGCACGGGATACGGATCTGTCGGGTGGGCGCGGAGCAGCCTGGGTGCTCTCGACCCAGTCATTCGGGGACCTCGTCGTCCGGCCCTATCGGCGGGGCGGCTGGATCAGCCACCTGGTGAAGCGGCGCTACCTTGCAGGCGCGCGAGCATTCCACGAGCTGCTGGTGACGGAGCGACTGCACAGACTCGGCGCTCCCGTACCCGAGGTGCTGGCCGCCGTACAGGAACGAATTCGGCCAGGCCCCGGATACTCCGCGTGTATCGTCACTCGCAGGATTACGGGCACGGTTCCGTCCGCTGAGGCCCTGGCCAATACGGCTGAAGGTCAGATGAGAATCCTGATGGAAGATATCGGGCGGGCAATCCGACGGTGTCACGAGGCTGGAGGCTGGCACGCCGACCTGAATGCGTGGAACCTGCTCGTGCCGGAATCTCGACCTGATTTGCCGGTCGTAGTAATCGACTGGGATCGAGGACGGTGGACTGACGATGGTGTTCCGGATCGGGCTCGCAGGGGGAATCTTTCCCGGCTCGCGCGTTCGTTACGCAAACTCGAACTCGCCTCCGCGATACAGGCCTGGCCTGCCCTCGAGTCGGGATACGCCGCCGAACCGGGGCCCGCTCCCGCCGCCTGACTTCTGAGCAAGCGCTCGAGAATCGGGTCGGCGAACGCCAGCGACTTCGGCTTCAGTCCGGCTGCGAGAACTGGAGGTCGTACAGCCGGCGATAGGTTCCGCCATCGTCGAGCAATTCGGAGTGTGTGCCGGATCCGACCACGCGACCGTCTTCCAGCACCAGGATCCTGTCGGCCCCGCTGACTGTAGACAACCGGTGCGCGATCACGAACACGGTCCGACCGGTCAGAAGTCGGTCCAGGGCCCGCTGAATGAGCTGTTCGGACTCCGTGTCCAGGGACGACGTCGCCTCGTCCAGGATCAGGATCGGCGGGTCCCTGAGAATGGCGCGGGCAAGGCCGATCCTCTGCCTCTGCCCTCCCGACAGCCTGACGCCCCGGTCACCGAGCACGGTTTCAAAGCCCTCCGGGAGTTCGTCGATGAACTCCTCAGCGTTCGCCGCGCGTGCGGCGGCACGCAACTCGTCGTCGCTCCACCGATCCGGACTGCCGTAGGCGATGTTCCCGCGGACCGTGTCATGGAAGATCACGGTTTCCTGGCTCACAACGCTGAACAATTCCCTGAGCGATGACAGGGCGAATTCGCGGATGTCCACCCCGTCGAGCGTGATCCTCCCGGATGTCGGATCTATGAAGCGTGGTAGAAGGTCCACGAGGGTGGTCTTGCCGGCCCCCGAGGGACCGACGACAGCGAGAACCTCTCCAGGCCGGACTTCGAGCTCGATTTCCTGCAGGACGGGAACACCACGCTCGTACTCAAATGACACGTCCTCGAACCTGATGCTACGGGTCGGCACGGCCGCAGTCAGCGATCCGCCCGGTGGCTCGATCGGGACATCGAGAATCTCGAAGAAGCGATCCGCAGCGGCCATCGACAACTGGAGTTTGGCGGGATAGTCCGCTATCGCCTTGAGTGGCGAGATCAACTGCAGCGCAACTGTGACGAAGAGCAGGAACTGTTCGGCCGTCAGTGACCCGGCACTGAGAACCATCCAGGCCCCGATCCATACGAGCCCCAGAGCGACTACCGACGACAGCGTCTCGGAAAGCGGCGAGGCGAGATCCGACAGGACCGAAGTCTTCAAGCTCCTCTTCCGATACAGTTCGGAGATCGCCCCGAACCTCCGTCGCTCGTGGTCTTCCGCCCCGAATGATTTGACCAGCCTGATTCCGCTGACGTTCTCCTGCAGTACGCTCAGCAACTCACCATGCTTGTCGAGCGCATCTCTGAATCCCGTGCGCAGTCGCTTCAGCAGGGGAGCAAGCAGACCGACCAGGAGCGGCGCGAGCGCCAGTGCGACGATCGTCAACTGCCACGAGATCAACAGGAGCACAATCGTATATACGAAGGCGGTAACGATCTTCCGGATTACGTCCGCCAGGCCGTAGCTGATCGCGTCGCGCGCGACGCGGGTATCCGTGAGTACTCGTGTCAGGAGCTGACCGACCTTCGCCGTTCCGAAATAGCTGAGGGGAAGCAGTTGAAGGTGGTTGTAGACGTCCTCGCGCATGTCCCGCTCGACTCCCTCGCGAACCGACAGCGCGGCCCAGCGGGAACCCACCAGCGCGGAGTTCTTCAGAACGATAGCCCCGAGAACAAGTAGACAAACGTTGCGAAGAGACTCGAGCGGAGAGCCAGCATCGATGAAGCCGCCTGCGACGAAGTCCAGGGCCCGTTCAAGAATTGTCGCCTGCGGACCGGTCAGAGCCGTGCCCGTCCCGAACAGGTTCTGAAGCAGCGGGATCACGAGCACCAGGCTGAACACGTCGAGCCCGGTCATGATTACGGTGAGGACCGTGCTGAGCAGGAACAGACCGATGAACGGCCTGAGATAGCCCAGCAGACGCATGTAGGAGTTCGATGGAGTCACGACGCGCTCAGCCCCTCGGCGTAAGGAGCACGGCCGGGAGAATCATCTCCTCCGGGCTGATGCCACCGTGCAGAAAACTGTCCCGATAGCGGCTCTGGTATTCCCGGAGCTTGGTTGGATACACGAAATAGTAGTCCTCGCGACAAAGCGCGTAGTTCGTCTGATACCCGCGTGACGGCAGCCGCAGGTCGTCAGGATCCGACACCGACAGGACGGCCGCCGGATTCTCGACCCGCAGGTCCCGACCGAACTTGTAGCGCAGGTTCGCGGTCGCGTCGCGTTTCGCGTAAACGACCGCCGGGCGGTTGCAGTGCACCGACCCATGATCGGTGGTCAGGAGTACCGGGACTCCGCGTCGCGCAGCCTCGCGGAGGGCTTCCAATGCCGCCGACCGCTCGAACCAGCCCAGGGTGAGAGATCGAAGCGCAGCCGCATCTCGGGCTACTTCCCACAACAGGCGCGATTCCGACCGGCCATGCGTCAACAAGTCTACGAACGCGAATACGATCGCCGTGGCGGAAGGCCGCGACAACCAGCCGGGGAGCCGGTTGAGCAGGTCTTCTCCCTGTTCGGCGTTGAACACCTTCTCGTAGTGCGTCGGGATCCCCGGTCCGGCGAGCTCCCGGACATGCGCCGCGAACAGCTCGTCTTCGAAAGAGTTGTACCCCTCTTCTTCGCCCGACGCGTACCATCCCGGACGGGTTTCCTCCAGCTCGTCCGGAAACAAACCGCTGAAGATCGCGTTGCGTGAAAACGGCGTCGCAGTCGGAAGGATCGACGAATAGAGGCTCTCCTCGATCTCGAAATGCTCCTCGAGCAGCGGCCGCATGGCCCGCCACTGATCGAGCCGCAGACAGTCGAGCACGACGAGCATACACGCCGATTCATCGGAGATCACCGGTTGCAGGAATCGCTGCATCACGTCCACGGAAAGGACGGGCCCGGATTCTCCACCTTCGTGCGCCCAGTCCGAGTACTCGCGCGCCACCAGGTCAGAGAAACCTCGCCGCACGTCGAACTGCAAAGACCGCAGGATTTCACCCAAATCTGATTCGCCGGCCTGCTCGAGTCCTAGTTCCCAATCGACGAGTTCAGAGTACAGGCTCGACCAGTCCGTCCATGACTCCGCTCTCCCGATCTCATCACGTAACTCGCCGAACCGGTGTGTGAATTCTTTTGCGATCTGTTCGTGCCGCAGCCGCGGACCGGCCAGCAGCCGCGTCACGACCGAAAGAACCTGACGCGGGCTGGTGGGCTTCACTATGTAGTCATCAGCCCGGCGACCGATGGCCTCGTGCATCGTGTCGTCGGTCTCGCTCTTGGTCACCATGACTACCGGAAGTCCCCGGCCCCGCGCACGAATCTCGGACAGGACTTCGATACCTCGCAGACCCGGCATCTGCTCGTCCAGCAGTACCAGATCGTAGCTCTCACGATCCAGAAGTTCGAGCGCATCGTTGCCGTTCATCACAGCATCGACGTGGTATCCCTCGCGCATGAGGAGAATCGTATGCGGACGAAGGAGATCGACTTCGTCGTCCACCCACAGGATCCTACCTTTGTTCAATCTGCCTCCAGTGTGACTCCGGCCGGCGAGATGATTCGGAGCAACGCTGTCTGTCCAGGGAGCGTCGCGCCGGCACCCGGATCATAGACCGGGTGACGACGGCGGGACAGGAATCGACCCGTCGACACCGTATGTCCGCATAGCATGCTCGAGTCTCTCCGCAACGTCTTCGACCGTGATTCGCTCCATGTTATCCGGCCGGAACTCCATCGACGGCGTGACTTCTCCCGGCCTCGTATACCGATCGATCACCAGATCCTGAAACCGGCGATATGGTCCGACACGTTTCGGGTCCGTGTAGCCGAACAGGCTCACCGTGGGCGTTCCGAGAGCGGTAGCGATGTGGAGTGGCCCCGTATCAGGGCTGAGAGCGAACCGCGCCCCGTCGAGGATCCAGGCCAGGCGACGCAAATCGTTCTTCAGCGCGTTGATCGGCCGGGCTCGAGTCAGACGGATCAGTTCGTCCGCTGCGGCGGCTTCCGCCGGTGCGCGGCTACCGATCAGCACGGGCTGGAGGCCGAGGTCTGTTTCCGCTATCTCCAGCGCCCGGGCGTAGCGATCCAGCGGCCAGTTCTTCCCCGGCCGGGTCGTCCGCAGCACGACCGCGAGCGGCGGTTTCTCGATCCGGTCGAAGAATCGGCTCTGGTCCTCGCGCTCCTGCTCCGAGAATCCGAATTCCCACTCCCGGCACACAGGCACTCCGAGATAATCCAGGAATTCGAAGTACTGGTCCTGTACGTGCTGAGGCGGATGTGCCGGAATGCGCTCGTTCGTGAACAGCCAGTTGAGATCGCGGGCCCGGACCCGGTCGAATCCCAGTTTCCGTCGGCTCGGTAGCAGTCCGGTCAGCAGTCCGGCTTTCATGTACACCTGCAGGCCGATCGCGAGATCGAAGTGCCGATTCGAGATCTGACGGCGGAAATCCCCGAACCCCCCGACTCCCCTGGAGCGGTCGAACAGCAGGAACTCGTCGACCGCGGGATGCGGACCGACGAGCCCGTGGCCAGCCGGCTGGATTACCCAGTGGATTCGAGTCTCCGGCCAGGCCCGACGTAGAGAGGTGGCGACAGGCATGCCGTGGACGACGTCGCCTATGGCGCTCAGCAGCACCATGACGACCGACCCGGGCACAGGTGTTTCTCCGCTCATGCGGCGACCGCGCCGGAACGCGAAGGGATCGAGATACTGCAGGGAGCCAAACGGACCATGGCCGGGTATGTTCCGTCGGCGCCCGGTCCGTGTCAATCCGCGGAGGGGCGCGATCGATCGAAAACGGACAACCCGAGGCGTCGGAGAGTCACCACCACTTTGCGAATCCTGACCCGCTATGTGCTGCGCCAACTCGTGGCGCCATTCATGTTTGCCGCTGTCCTTCTGACCGCACTGATGATGCTGGATGTCGTCGCAGATCGGTTCGGAAGCCTGGTTGGCAAGGGCCTGGGCTGGCGGCCGGTGGCAGAGGTCTTCCTGTATTCGATTCCGTTCATGTTCGCGGTCATCGTACCAATGGCCGTGCTCGTGGCGGTTCTGTACGTATTCAACAGGCTCGCCGCGGACAACGAGATATCCGCCATGAAGGCCAGCGGCGTGAGCCTCGCGCGCATCACGGCCCCCGTCGTTCTGGTCGCCGCGATCCTGGCCGTGGGCCTGGTCGAGTTCAACAACACGATCCTTCCGGAGTCGAACCACAAGCTGTCGCTGCTGTTACAGAGCATCGGGCGCAAGTCTCCGACTTTCGCTCTGCCGGAACGTGAGGTCAGAGAGCTCGCGGACGGGAAGTTGTTCCTCGTGGCGCAGAAGAAGGAACAGGCCCGGAATCTGCTGATCGACGTCACGATCTGGGACGTTCAGAATGTGAATGCTCGGCGTACGATCTACGCCGACAGCGCGGTGATCTCACTGGTAACAGGTGGAGAGCAGGAGGATCTGTATCTCACGCTGTTCGACGGCGTAGTCCACGAATCGTCGGCGGAGTCCCCGAATCGGCTTCAGCGAGTCTGGTTCGAGCGGAATCACATCCGGGTCCCGGGGGTCGGAAACGCGTTCAGCAGGGGTGAAAGCGGCGCCAGGGGAGATCGGGAGCTGTCCATCGACTCGATGCGTGTGCGGGTCGAAGGCTACGAGATCGCGTCGGAGGAGACGCGCGCCAAGAGCCAGGCCACGGCGGTGGCGTGGACGGAATCGTTGCTCGGAGGTCTGGTCGAGACAGACACGATCCCACCCGATTCGACCGAGGCCGTGACACAGGGGTGGCGAACCGGGAGGCGAGTTGGCTCGCCCCAGGCGGCTGCTGGAAACTTCCGCACGCTGGCTCTGTCCGAGACGCAGTACGATCAGATGGCCAAGCGGCTGGAAGTTGAGATCTGGAAGAAGTACTCCATTCCCTTCGCGTGCATCGTGTTCGTGCTGATCGGCGCGCCAATCGCCGTGCGCTACAGGCGCGCGGGAGTGGCGCTGGTCGTCGGGGTCAGCCTCGCCGTGTTCTGTGCGTACTACGTGGCGTTGATCGGTGGAGAGCACCTGGCTGACCGGGAACACCTGTCGCCGTTCTGGGCGATGTGGGCTGCGAATGTCCTGTTCGGGATCCTTGGATTCGGTGCGTTCTTTCAAGCGCGGAGGGCTGGCGGTTGAAGACGCTCGACCGGTACGTGCTGAGACAGTTCTTCCGCATCTTCGTGGTATGTGTGATCGGCGTGCCGTTCATCTTCATCATCATCAATCTGACCGAGCAGATCGACGATTACCTGGCGAAGGAACTCACCAGCGGCAGCATTCTCGCCCACTACTTGTTCCAGATCCCGTACTACGTCCTGCTGTCGTTTCCGATCGCTGCTCTGCTCGCGGCCGTATTTACGATTTCCACCATGACTCGTCACTTCGAAGTCAGCGCTGCGAAGGCCGGAGGAGTGAGCTTCTATCGGCTCGTCGCGCCGGTACTGGGAATCGGCATGCTGATCAGCGTCATCGCGCTCGGCCTGACCGAAGTCGTTCCCGCGGCGAACCGGAAGAGCGAAGACGCCCTCGGTGAGACCGCCAGCCAGCGGGCGGGAAATCGCGTGTCGTTCATCTTCCGCGGCGAGGAGGGTCGGTACTATTACATTCGCCGCCTGGCCGCCGGACGCGGCGAGATCGATGACATTCTCATCGTCCGCGAGGGATCGGGCTACGTCTATCCGAGCTACGATGCGGCCGCCTCCGAGGCCCGTTGGGACGAAGATCGACAGCGCTGGGTGATGGAGGCCGGGCGCCTGAGGTATTTCCCCGAGCGGGATGGCACGCTCGAGTTTCAATTCGACGAGCTCTGGCAGCGAGGCTTCACTGAGACTCCAGCTGAGCTACTCGCGCGTCCGAAGGGTGAAGAGGAGATGGGCTACGCGGAACTCGGCCGTTACATCGAGGCGATCGAGCGATCGGGCAGTAAGACCGGCAAACTGCGGGTGGAACAACAGCTCAAGCTCGCGTTTCCCTTCACCTGCTTCATAATCGTGATGTTCGGGCTTCCGCTGGCGAATTCCAGTCGCAAAGGTGGTGCCTCGCTGTCGATCGGGATCGCGCTCGGTACGACGATTCTGTTTCTGATCCTCGTGCGAGTGGCGCAAGCAATGGGCGCCGCCGATGTGATTCCACCGATGGCCGCAGCCTGGCTGGCAAATGTGGTTTTCCTGTTCGCCGGTCTGATTCTGTTCTGGAGAGTAAAGACCTGATGCTGACTTCACTGTCGGATACCGTCCCGAGCGACGTTGCTGAAGACCTCGAGACCGCGGCCCGCGCAGCCGTCCGCGGCGGCCAGGCCGCGATGAAGCACTACCGGAGCGAAGGTTTGTCGATCGCGGACAAGGGCGTGAACGATCCGGTGACCGAGGCGGACCACGCGGCAAACCGGGCGATACTCGAGGTGCTTGCCGGGCGCGCTCCCGGCGACCCGATTCTGAGCGAGGAATCTCCCCCACTCGACAAGGGCGTCCTTCTGGAATCAGGCCATGAGCGGCTTTGGGTCGTGGATCCGCTCGACGGGACGAAGGAGTTCATTGCACAGAATGGAGAGTTCTCCGTCATGGTGGGGCTTTCCGTTTCCGGACGCGCCGCGGTCGGGGCAGTTTTCCAGCCGGATCCGGGAGTACTGTACCTCGGCTGGACGGACGGCGGCGCCTGGTCCGTACCCGTCGCGCTCGACGGAGAGGATGCCAAGATCGGGGAGCCGACGCCCCTGCGACTGGGACCAGAACCGATTGGCGCTGTGCGACTGATCCGTTCGCGGTCGCATCCCGATCCGCTGTTGGCGGAACTGGAGGCCCGGTTATCGGAATCGCAGACGGTGCTGTGCGGTTCCGTCGGGGTGAAGTGCGCCCGGATCGCCGTAGACGAAGCAGACGTGTACGTGCACCCGGTCGCGTTCCTGAAGGAGTGGGATACCTGCGCTCCGGAAGCCGTTCTGCGGGGAGCCGGTGGACAGGTGACCGACTGCGGAGCCGATCCGTTGACATACGGCAAGGCGGACCCGCGTCAGCCGCATGGAATATTCGCCGCCCGGTCGGGAGTGTGGGGTTCCCTTCGTCCCATGGTGCGAGAAATCGCCGCACCTATCTTGGGACGCGAATCGTGACACCGGAACGATATCAGGTCGGGTTAGACGGGCACGTTCCGTGCGTTCCGCGCCCCCGGGAATCTGACGGATATGAACCAGAAACTGGAGTTGTAACTTGAGCAAGTCTTCGAACGTCTACTGGCACGAAAACCACGTCTTGCGAGCAGATCGCGAGGCACGGCAAGGACATCCGTCAGCCGTCATCTGGTTTACCGGGCTGTCTGGCAGTGGAAAGAGCACTCTGGCGAACGAACTGGATTGGCGTTTGTTCGAGCGCGGAATCTCATCGTACGTGTTGGACGGAGACAACATCCGACATGGATTGAACGGTGATCTCGGGTTCTCTCCCGAGGCCCGCACTGAGAATATCCGGAGGATCGGAGAGGTCGCGAAGCTGTTCGCCGATGCGGGGACTATAGCTCTCACCGCATTCATTTCACCCTATCGGGAAGACCGCGACCGGGTCCGGGCGCTCATGGACCGGGACACGGACTTCATCGAGGTGTTCGTCGAAGCGCCGCTCGACGTCTGCGAGGAACGAGATCCGAAAGGCCTGTACAAGAAGGCCCGGGCCGGAGAGATCCCCGAATTCACAGGCATAAGTGCGCCGTACGAGGAGCCTCTGTCTCCAGAGATCACCCTCGACACATCTCTTGAAGACGTATCGGCCTGCGTCGACCGCCTGATCGAAGCGCTTGTCGACCGCGGCTATGTTCCGAGCGAGTAGTAAGGTCTGAACCCATTCACAGGACTGATCAAACATGAGTCTCACACCATATGGTGGCACCCTGATAGACAGGACCGTGACCGGTGCCGAAGCCGACGCGTTGCGGGCGGAAGCCGAATCACTCCCCCGCATCATGCTGGAAGGTCCCACGCTGAGTGATCTCTTTCTGATTTCAGTCGGCGCGCTTTCGCCGCTCGAAGGTTTCATGGACAGTGCCGCGTGGACGAGCGTGGTGGAGTCGATGAAACTCCCGGACGGACGTCCGTGGGCGATCCCCATCGTTCTCCCGGCATCGCACGGCGAGGCCGAGTCGCTCGCGCCCGGCGATCGGGCTGCCCTGGTCGCACCGGACGGAGAGATCGCGGGAGTCATTACGGTATCCGAGATCTTCGATCGGGACCTCGAGCGGGAGGCCACGGAGGTATTTGGCACCCCCGATCTCGAGCACCCCGGAGTAGCGATGATCAATCGACTGGGAGCGCGCTGCGTCGCCGGCCCGGTCGAGTACTGCTACTCGAAGGACATCACGGGTTTTCCGGAAGAAAATCTGACCCCTGCTGAAACGCGCGCCGCCTTCGCGGAGCAGGGCTGGGAAACGGTCGTGGCGTTCCAGACACGCAATCCGATCCACCGGGCGCATGAGTACATCCAGAAGTGTGCCCTCGAGATCGTCGACGGACTGCTCGTCCATCCGCTCGTCGGCGAGACGAAGGCGGACGACATCCCGGCCGATGTCCGGATGAAGTGCTATAAGGTGCTGCTGGACCGGTATTTCCCCCCTGGCCGGACATTCCTCTCGGTGCTGCCTGCCGCGATGCGCTATGCGGGTCCACGGGAGGCGATTCACCACTCGATCATGAGGCGGAACTACGGGTGTACCCACTTCATAGTCGGCCGTGATCACGCTGGAGTGGGAGATTATTACGGGACGTACGATGCGCAGCGCATCTTTGACGAAATTGACACGGACGAGCTCGGCATCCAGCCATTGAAGTTCGAGCACGCGTTCTACTGCACCGTCACCGACGCAATGGGCACGGCGAAGACGTCACCGGCCAGGCCTGAAGAGAGGATCTTCCTGTCGGGGACCAAGGTGCGAGAAATGCTGAGTCGTGGCGAGCGGCCGCCGGCGGAGTTCACACGGGCCGAGGTCGCCGATGAACTGATGAACGCCTACCGAAGCTGACCGTACCAGCTTCGACCGGGAGCCGATCCGACATGGGCCGATCATGACCCTCGCGGCAGGCTTCACCCTTCTCGTGCTGGGCGTGACCGTGTTCTTCATTGCGAGGGACACGGTCAGCCCCGACGTCGTGCTCGGCGCGGCGCTCGTCGTGCTGATGGGCGCAGGTGTAATCGAGGTGGAAGCCGCGTTCAGCGGATTCTCCAACCCCGCTCTCGCGACCATCGCCGCGCTGTTCATCGTGGCGGCTGGACTTCGCGCCACCGGTGCGCTGGAAGTCGTATCGGAGCGTCTCTTTCGGGGAGTCGAGACCCTGACGCCTGCTCTCACTCGAATCACGATCGCCACTGCGGCAGTTTCTGCGTTCGTCAACAACACTCCCGTGGTCGCCATGGCAATGCCCGCAGTGGGCTCCTGGTCGCGGCGAACCAGGATTTCTCCGTCCAGGCTCTTGATCCCCGCCTCGTACGCCTCGATGCTCGGAGGGGTCTGCACGATTATCGGGACTTCCACCAATCTGGTTAGCGACGGTCTGCTCAAGTCACATGGATTGGCGGGGCTCGGTTTCTTCGAGCTGGCGCAGATCGGTCTGCCTGCGGCCGTGATCGGACTGGTGTACCTCGTCTTTGTATCGCCACGCCTGCTGACGGAGCGGGTCCCGGTCCGAGACCTCGATGGCGACCTCAGGCGCTACACGGCTGAATTCGAGATCGTGGAGCCATCTGTGCTCACTGGGAAGACTGTCGAGCAGGCGGGGCTTCGCCGGCTGCCCGGCCTGTTCCTGGTCCGGATAGAGCGTGAGACGGGATCGATCGCTCCTGTCGGGCCGGAAGTACGACTGTTTCCGGAAGACAGGCTGACGTTCGCAGGAGTACTGGAGACGATCGTCGACCTGCGGCGCTTCCGCGGACTCGAGCCGGTCGCGGAAGAAAGTCGACAGGACAGGCCAGGAGGAATGGAACTGCATGAGGCGGTCGTGTCGCCCGGGTCGCCACTGGTGGGCACGAGCGTTCGCGACGCGAACTTCCGTGGGCGATACAACTCGGCCGTCATTGCGGTCCACCGACACGGTGAGCGGATCGATTCGCGCATCGGTGACATTGTTCTCCGTCCCGGCGATACGTTGCTTCTGGAGGCCGCGCCGGGGTTCACCCGCGCCTTTCGCGATTCGAGGGACTTCTACCTCGTCAGCAAAGTGGAGGAGAGCGAACCACCTCGACACGAGCAGCTGGTCGCCGCTGTGGCAGTGCTCGCATTCGTGGTAATCACGGCTTCACTGAGAGTGTTTCCGATCGCGATCTCGGCCATGGCCGGGGCCATTCTGATGGTCGCATTTCGCTGTCTGACGCCGGGTGAAGCAAAGCGTTCGGTAGACTGGTCGGTGCTCATTACGATCGGGGCGGCGCTCGGAATCGCTCAGGCCCTCGAGTCCAGCGGAGCCGCTGGCCTTCTGGCCGAGGGGATCGTTGCCGCGGGCAGCGGGCTTGGTCCCATCGGCGTACTGGGAGGCGTGCTCATCGCCTCGATGATCCTTACCGAATTCGTATCCAACACGGCCGCGATCGCACTCATGTTCCCGATTGCCATGGCGGCGGCGTCGCACCTGGGCCTCGACGCGCGACCGTTTCTCATCGCCGCCACGGTCGCGGCATCGTTCGCATTCTCGACACCGATCGGCTACCAGACGAATCTCATGGTCTACGGACCGGGTGGGTACAAGTTCACCGACTTTACTCGCGTCGGCCTTCCACTCCAGATCATCCTGCTGTTGCTCGCGCTGGTGCTGATTCCTGTGATCTGGCCGCTCGGCGGCTGAACTCGCCACCCGGAGACCCGACGTGCAAGCCAACCCCGACCGCATTCCCCCGCTCGATCTCACGCCTGAACTCGATGCCCTGTGGGGACCGCTGAGCGAAGCCGCCCTCAGAGTTCTCCGCTCGGGCCAGTTCGTTCTCGGTCCTGAGGTGGCAGCTTTCGAGCGAGAAGCCGCCGAATTCCTCGGAGTGGAACACGCCGTCGGTCTGAATTCGGGCACGGACGCCCTGGTGATCGGCCTTCGCGCGCTTGGTATCGGCCCCGGCGATGAAGTAATCACGAGCCCGTTCAGCTTCTTCGCGACAGCCGAAGCTGTTTCGCTGATCGGCGCGACACCGATATTCGCCGACATTCAGCCGGAGAGTTTCAACCTCGACCCGCGATCCGTGGAATCATTGGTAAGCGACCGGACCCGGGCCCTGCTGCCGGTACACCTGTTCGGGCGTCCGGCTGACATGGATGACTTCAGTCGGCTCGCCGAACGACACGATTTCAGAGTCCTGGAAGACTGCGCCCAGTCTTTCGGCGCCAGGCTGAACGGCGCGGCAACCGGCTCGCTCGCCGATGCGGGGGCGTTTTCGTTTTACCCGACCAAGAACCTGGGCGGGGTCGGTGACGGCGGGCTGCTGACGACAGATGAGGAAGCCGTCGCCGAAACGGCTCGAATGCTGCGCAATCACGGCGAGCGCAGCCGCTATAACAACGAAATGCTTGGATACAACTCGCGCCTCGACGCCTTGCAGGCAGCCCTGCTGCGCGTCAAGCTCGGACGAATTGATGCCGCGAACGAAGGCAGACGAGAGGCCGCTGCCAGGTATGCTGAAATGCTGGCCGGACTGCCCGGAGTCGTGGCTCCGCAAGTGACGCCGGGGCACGTGTTCCACCAGTACACGATCCGCATCACCGACGGTCGACGGGACGTGGTTCGCGAGCGACTCGACGCAGCAGGAATCGGCACGATGATCTACTACCCGATTCCTATCCACCGGCTTCCGGTCTACGAGTCGAAGTACCGAGACCTGGAGCTTCCGGTTGCCGAACGGGCCGCCGGCGAGGTGCTGAGTATTCCGATCTGGCCGGAGATCGATCACTCGACGCAGGAGAGGGTCGCCGCGGCACTCGACGCCGCGCTGGCGGGCTGAGCCCGGGGTCCGGTCCGGGCTAGTCTGAGATCAGGCGATCCCGGCGGAAGCGGCGAAGACCGATCGCCAGCAGAACCAGATCGATCAGGAGCAGCACCGCGACCGCCGCCAGCACCACCGAGACTGCGCTCAACGTTTCGATCCGCTCCAGCAGCACCTTCTGCGTCTCCGGCGACAGCATGCGAAATAGCAGCGGAATTCCAAAAGACCCGCCGAAGATGATGATAAACAGCGGGATCATCATCGCCTGGTGAGCTGCCCGAACGGTCTTGGATCGCAGAGAAACGAAGGTCCCGATCGAGGCCAGCAGCAGTCCCGAAGCGATCGATCCGACAGCCCACGCGGCCCACACGAACCCCGGATACACGAACGGCCCGGAATCTTGCGGCATCCAGGCTTCCAGGCCCGCGGACGGCTCGCCGGCTCCTGTCACATTCAGGGCCACGAGACTGGCGAGCAGAATCAACAGGGTCACGACCCAGGCGTATCCGACTACCGCGAAGATCTTCCCGAGATAGATGGACCGGTCGGGCAACCGGGTCGCGAGTAGCGTCTCGAGCGTGCCGCGTTCCTTCTCGCCCGCGAAACTGTCGGCAACGTGCGGCCCCACGAGAAACAGCGGAATCATCAGAGCGAACACGGCCGGAACGCTGCCCGTTCGCCATACCTCGGCTTGCGAGAGCGGAAAGAACAGCCCGAAGATTCCAACGAACAACAGTTCCCGGACAAGGCCGCGCCGACCACCTCCGGCGCCTACGATCTCCCGCATTTCCTTTCCCGCGACGACTCGAATGTCCCTCACGCCTCGACCTTCCGATCCGCCTGCTCTTCTTCGCCGAGCAACGCCAGGAAGCTCTCCTCGAGACTGGCGCTCGTAATGCGTGCTTCTGAGACCTCGGCACCGTTCTCCACCAGCACTCGGATCAGGGGTGCTGTGTTCGTACCCGCTTCCAGGTCCAGGACCAGTCGGCCATCCGGATCCAGGCGAGACGCGATCACGTCCGGCTCGGCGGCGAGTCGTGCGACGAGATCTGCCGTGATGTCCGTTGCCGTTACCTCGAGGCTACGCTTCCCCTCGGATCGGATCGACTCGGGTGGACCTTCGGCCAGGAGCCGCCCCTGGCGGATCACCGCGACGCGATCGCAGACCCGCTCGGCCTCGAGCAGGTTGTGCGTGGTAAGAAAGACCGTTACGCCTCTTTCCCGAGCCAGGGAGACGAGCTCTCGCCGGAGCGCAACCGCGGTCGGCGGATCGAGTCCCGCGGTCGGCTCATCCAGGAATAGCAGCTCCGGTCGGTTGATGAACGCCCGGGCGAGGGCGAGCTTCTGCTTCATCCCGCGAGAGAAGTCGGCCACAGGATCATCTCGCCGCTCCCACAACCCGATTTCTTCCAGCAGGACGCGGATCCGGGCTTCTCGATCGCTCGAATCGAGACGCGCCACCCTCGCGAAGAAATCCAGATTCTGCCGCGCGGTGAGTCGGTCGTACAGACCGTCACTCTCGAGCAGCACGCCGACCCGTTCGCGGATCCCCTGACTGTCGTTCAGAACGTCCCGGCCCAGGACCTCGGCGCAGCCGTCGGATGGCTCCACGAGGCCGAGCAGCAGACGAATCGTGGTCGTCTTCCCCGCGCCGTTTGGTCCAAGGAACCCGAAGATCGAGCCGGAGGGAACGTCGAGATCCAGCCCATCCACCGCCAGGACCTCGCCGAATCTGCGGGTGAGACCCCGCGCGCTGATCGCAGCTGTCACCAGTTCTCGCGCCGGGCCGGGAAGCGCACCGTCACCTGGAATGCCGCTCGATGTCCGCGTCGACCATCATGCGGATCAGGTCCTCGAAGCTCACGACAGGCTCCCAGTCGAGCAATCGCTTCGCTTTCGAGGCATCAGCGCACAATTCCTCTACCTCGGCCGGGCGCAGAAACGCCGGGTCCTCCATCACGTGCGCCTCCCAGTCGAGCCCCACGTGCTCGAACGCGACACGGCACACGTCGCGGACGGAGTGCATCACTCCGGTCCCGATCACGAAGTCCTCCGGCTCCTCCAGCTGCAGCATCCGCCACATCGCATCGACGTAGTCACCGGCATATCCCCAATCGCGGCATGCATCGAGGTTTCCGAGTCTCAGCACCTGCTGCTGCTTCAGTTTGATTCGGGCCACGGCGTCCGTGATCTTCCGGGTCACGAACTCGAGTCCCCGTCTCGGACTCTCGTGATTGAACAGGATGCCGCTGACCGCGAACAGCTCGTAGCTCTCCCGGTAATTCACCGTAATGAAGTGTCCATACACCTTTGCGACTCCGTACGGACTGCGTGGATAGAACGGAGTTTCTTCGTCCTGGGGAGTGCGTCGGACCTTACCGAACATCTCGGAGCTGGATGCCTGGTAGAACCGGATGTCAGGATTGACCGTCCGCAATCCGTCGAGCATTCGCGTCACGCCCAGCGCCGTGAATTCTCCGGTAAGGAGAGGCTGGTTCCACGAGGTCGGAACGAAGCTCTGGGCGGCGAGGTTGTATACCTCCCACGGCTCCACGTCCTCCAGCACGGTGATGATCGACAGCTGGTCGAGGAGATCCATCTGGTGCAGCGTAATCCGATCGCGAATATGCTGGATTCGCTCGAATTTCTCTACCGACGAGCGGCGCACCGTGCCGTGCACTTCGTACCCCTTCTCGAGCAGGAAGTCCGCCAGGTACGAGCCGTCCTGTCCGGTGATCCCCGTGATGAGTGCGCGTTTGGTCATGGTTCCCTGGCTACCTCAGCGTGTGTGGCCGGCCATCGTCTTTCGAAGCCGGAACATATGTGAAGGCCCCTGTCCATGCAGCGCCGCCATTTGGCACCCCCGACGGGATCGGTTCGAGGGTCAGGCCGTCGACCCCGCGAGTCTGTGCATCGCCAGGCCTGCCACCCATTCACCGAATGGCAGACTTCCGGTGAGGCCGGGTGACACGGCATTCAAGACGTGGACACAGCTCTCGGTTTCCCGAACCAGAAAATCATCAACCAGGCCGCCATCGCGACGGACCAGTTGCGCGCGATTCCCGGCGAACGAGCGCGCGAGATCCGCGGGCTGCAACGCGGGCAGCAGCTCCACCGCTTCTTTCCAGATGTCGACCAGACGGAAGTTCTTGCGGACCTCGCGGACCGCAAGCCGACGGAATCGCGGATCCCTGAACATGGCCCGGAATCCGGGCCATGCCACTGTCCCCACCAGATCTGCTCCGTTCAACCCGAACAGTCCGTAGGACTCGCGTCCCGGCGCCAGCATTGCACCTGGCCCGAGCAGGACACGACCGTCCGTTCTGCGCGACGCGTGAACCCCCAGGAACGGATAGGCGAGATCCGGCGCCCGGTAGACGTGGCTCCGCACCAGGTGCTCTCGTTCGGGCACGAGCTCGGCGTAGAAGCCACGAAACGGAATCATGCGTACGTCTTTCGCAACGCCGCCCGCGACGCGGTCAGCCTGCAGACCGGCGCAGTTCACCGCCACCGCTGCCTCCAGGAGGCCGTCGTCAGTCCGAACCCGGGCGACCCCTCCACCGTCCACCACCGCCGCGACATGAACGTCGTATCGAACTTCGGATCCGCGTGAATCGGCTTCATCGAGCAGGCTGCGCACGAACGCTTCCGAGTCGAAGCTCGCGCCCTCCGGAGCGTGAAGCGCCGCCACTCCGGCGGCGTGCGGCTCGATCTCTCTAATTCCCTCCCCGTCCACGATTCGGGCTTCGACACCGTTCGCGTCGGACCGGCGTTGCAGCTCCTCGAGAGTCGCGATTTCCGCTTCCCGTACCGCGACCACGAGAATCCCTCCCTGCTGCAGCGGGACCCGTCGCTCGAGGCACCAGGCCCTGAGCCTGCGGCTTCCCTCCACGCAGAAAGCGGCTTTCCTGGTACCCGGCTTGAGATTGTAGCCGGCGTGGACGACGCCGCTGTTCCGGCCGCTCTGGTGCAGGGCCGGCCGGGGCTCCTTCTCGAGCACCGTGACCTGGACCCCTTCCAGTGACAGGTGATAGGCGACGCTGGCACCGATCGCACCTGCGCCGACGACAATTACGTCAGGGGAATCGCTCATTCTGAAAACATAGCAGGGAGCCCGCCATTTGGAGACCGCGGTACGTATGGCAGGCGGGTCAAGAGGTGGCTCGCACGCGACTTGCTCTTTCGTGGTCCGTCATGAACGCAAACAAGGCGGAACCGAGGCGCACCAAGGCATCCCTGTCGGGAGAGCTGTCCGATTTTCTGATCGAATTCTCGGCGGCTCTGCAGAAGCACTCCATGTATCCACCGGGCCACCCGGTGCTCGGACCCTCCGCAGAGTCTGTTTTTTCGCGGCTTTCCGTGCTTCTTGCGAGCCACGGCAGCCTGTCGATCGGTGTGGCCCGTGAGCAGCTGATTATCGAGGGAGTCGCGACCGATTCCAGCCATGCGTTGCTCCGTAGCCTTGCTGACCGTCTCCACCACCATGAGCTGGGTGCCATCTCCTTTGCAGAAGGCGTGGTTCCGACGGAAATCGCAGAAGTTCTCGAGCTCATATCGACCGAACCCGAGCGCACCGGACGGCCGCTCGGTCGCGAAACGGAGGAGGTGCTGAAGGGCCGCCCACACGTGCGACTTCACCCGGTTCGGTATGACAGTCTCAAGCTCCGAAACGGCTCGGGACGAAGCGCCTCGAGTGAATCAGGTGTGCACCTGTGGATCGGCCTCGCTCAGGCCGCACTGGCCGCGCGCCAGGAAACGGACTCGGCAGAGCAATCCTACGACCCGGCCGAGGTTGCACGAGCGATCGACTCGAATTCCGGCGAGAGCGCCTACGATCAGGTGATCATCGGCTACATGGTCCAGATCGCCGGAGACCTGAAGGACGCGAATCCGCTGGAAGAAAATGACCTCCGGGAGCGATTCTCGTCATTGCTCGGGAAGCTGAAGCCGGAAACACTGCAACGGTTACTGCGCATGGGCGGAGACGTGCGTCAGCGCCAGGAATTCCTCGACAACGCGGCGCAGGGAGTCGGCGTGGACGCGGTACTGGAACTCGTCAAAGCCGCCGCCGAAGATCGACAGAGCGACATCTCCCGCTGGATGATGCAGCTTCTGTCGAAGATGGCGCGGCACGCCCGGGCCGAGGGACACACCTCCCGGTACCGGGCCGATGAGTCGCTGCGCGACCAGGTCCGAGAACTGCTGTCGGGGTGGAAGCTGGAAAATCCGAATCCGACCGAGTACGAACAAGCTCTGGGTCGGATGGCATCCGGCGCACCGGTCACCCGGATGCGCGGCATCTCGGCTCGAAAGCCCGAGGCGGAACGGATCTATCGGATGAGCCTCGAGGCCTCGGTCGCGGGCGAGGCGCTGCAGACCGCCGTGGACGACCTGCTGGACGCCGGCGACGTCTCGTTGATCGTTCGCTCCCTGAAGGAAGCGCCGCCCGGACCGGCCGGCGTGAATGACGCCGTTGCTCATACCTGGGATCGGCTGGCAGAACCTGCCGTGATTCGACGAATCGTCGCACAGGAGTCACCCGACTCGGAGTCGCTCGACGCGGTGCTCGTTCGAGCCGGTGTCGATGCTGGTGATGCCCTGCTGGATCGGCTCGCGTCATCCGAGTCGTTGGCCCTTCGACGCCAGACATTCGACCGGATTGTCGGACTCGGCCCTGGCGTCATTCCGATGGCCGTCCAACGGATCGAGCAACCGGAAGCAGTGCCATGGTACGTGCTGCGAAACGTGCTGGCTCTGCTGAGCGTGTTCGAGGGACTGCCCGATGGATTCACTCCCATCCCGATGCGTGAGCATGAGAATCCCCAGGTACGTTACGAAGCCCTGAAACTCAGCCTTCGCGTACCGGATGAGCGTGACGCGTCCGTCGCCATTGCCCTTGGGGATTCGGTGGGCCGAATCGTCGCTCTCGGGGTTGCCGCCGCGGAATACGGGGCGCCACCGTCGACGGAACCGCGCTTGCTCGAGTTCGCCCTCGACAGCAGTGGCGAGGCTGAACTCAGACTGCCTGCGATCCGTGCCCTGGGCCGGTTTCGAACCGACCGCGTGCGAAGCGCATTGCTGGAGGTAGCGGCACCGCGGCGGCGATTCATGCGATCCGTGCCGCCGGAGGCGACGCCGGAGACCTGTGCAGCATTACGAATTCTCAGGTCGGAGTGGTCCGAGGATCCCGAAGTTCAGGTTCTCCTGTCACTCGCGATTGCCGCAGGTGACGATGCAGTGCGCAAGGCGGCCCAATGACCAGTTCCGCCGCCTTCCTGAATTCACTGGGTAAGCGACTGTCAGCGATGTCCCTGTATGGTCCGGGACATCCATCCCGTGACCGGGCGATGGAGCAGGTGATCGAGGACATGACAATGCTGCTCCGCGAAAACGCGTTTCCGGTATTCAATTTTCTTGATGGGGACGTGGTGTACGAGGACTCCGTTCTGACGGAGCTGCGCCAATGGGAGTGGTCCATGAAGCTCGCCGCCGCCGGGGTGGAGCGGCTCGAGATCACGCCAGGCACGAGCCAGTCCGATCTGGAAGCGTTCCTGGACGAAGTGCATGCTCGAATGAGCCTCGAAGACTCGGGCGCCTCGATCCAGGAGGTAACGGGACAGACGAGTATCCGTTACGGAGAGGTAGGAGTCGAGGGCCTGACGGATGACGAGACCGAGGACATTCCGACCGCGACGATGAAGATGAACCTGCGGGAGGAGGCGGACACGATCGGCTGGCTTCACAGCGAGGTCATACGCTCCGGGGAAGTGCCGGTGAGCGAAGCCGTCGCGGTCGTGAAGCTCCTGTCTCTCGCCATGCACTCAGAACGCGATGTCGTGGTCCCGCTGGTCCACCTGAAAAAGGTCGACCAGTACACCACGACGCACTCGATCAACGTGTCCATGCTGTCGATGGGCCTGGCGGAATACCTCAACTTCGCGTCCGTGGACGTCAGGGCGATCGGCGAAGCCGCTTTGCTGCATGACGTCGGCAAGACCCGTATCCCGCTCGAAGTCCTGAACAAACCGGGCAAGCTCACGCCCGACGAGTGGACGCTGATCCAGACTCATACCACAGAGGGGGCGCGGATTCTCCTGACCTCCAGCGGAAGGATGGAACTCGCATCGATCGTCGCCTACGAGCATCATCTGACCTGGCAGGGCGAGGGATATCCCGCCATGACCTATCCGCGGCAGCCGCACCAGGTAAGCAGACTGATCCAGGTGTGCGACATCTACGATGCACTCCGCACGCGACGACCGTTCCGGCCGCCGTGGCCACACGACCGAACCGTGGAGTACATGCGGACCAAAGCCGGAGTCGAGCTCGACCCGGAGTACGTCGACGCATTCCTCTCGATGATCCGCCAGTGGGAACCCCGCCAGATCGTGCTGGACCAGACGGAGTCTGAAGAGGAATCCTGAGCGCGGCTGTAAACGCTTTATCCCCACGGGGTGTCCTATATCCTGAATGCCCATGCAATCGGACGCGCCTGCGGCCGGTCGCACGGGCGGGTCTGTTCGGCGGGGAGAACGGGGATGGGGACGATGGGGTGGACGGGGAGAGCACGACTCAATCGCTCGATACTCGCCGTGCTGATCGCGGCGGTTTTCTGCACACCGATCATGTCTCCCGAACATCTTGTCGCGCAGGAATTGACCGCGGCTGACGGCGGGGGGCTCGTAGGTCCAGACGGTGGACTTGTTGACCCGGACGCAGTTGCACCGCCGAAACTGGTATTCGCTGTCCCCGTGGAAGACGCCGATCTCCGGATCGACGGCGTCCTCGACGACGAAGCGTGGCGCACCGCACAGTGGTTCTCTGATTTCCGACAGAAGGAGCCGGTCGAAGGCGCCGAGCCGACTGAGCGCACGGAGATCGCTTTCGTGTTCGATGACGGAAATCTGTACGTCGGAGCCCGAATGCACGCCAGCGACCCGTCCACGATCCTCGCGGCGCTTTCACGCCGGGACGATGGAAGCAGCAGGTCGGACAAACTCATCGTGTCGCTCGATACGTACCGCGACCTCAGGACCGCCTACGCGTTCGCGGTGACTGCTGCGGGAGTCCGGCTCGACTGGCACAATCCAGGTGATTCAGAGCATCGGCGGGACTACACGTTCAATCCGGTATGGAAAGCAGAAACGAGGATCGACTCCCTCGGCTGGACAGCCGAGATGCGCATCCCCTTCTCGCAGCTCCGGTTCAACGAGCGGGATGAGCAGGTGTGGGGCATCAACGTGAATCGATGGATCCCGGCCAACAACGAGGATATCTACTGGGTCGCGGTACCGAGGGAAGAGTCCGGCTGGTCATCGCGGTTCGGCGAGCTTCGCGGACTGGATGGCGTTTCGAGCGGCCAGCGCCGGGAAGTTTCACCATACGTGGCGACCGAAGCGGTGTTCACGAGCCCGGAGCTGGTATCGGGCAGTGATCCGTTCGCCACCCGAAGCGAAACGCGCGCCCGTGTCGGTGCGGATCTCAAGATGGGGGTCGGGTCGAATCTCACCCTCGATGCGACGATCAATCCCGACTTCGGGCAGGTCGATGGAGACCCCGCGGTCGTCAACCTGAGTGGCTTCGAGACGGTGTTCGACGAACGCCGACCGTTCTTCACCGAAGGCAGCCAGATCCTGTCCGGGAACGGGCGCCAGGGACCGAATTACTACTACTCGAGGCGCATCGGAGCGCCTCCCCACGGATATCCCGACGCGGACTACTCAGAAATCCCGCGCGTATCGACGATTCTCGGTGCCGCGAAGCTCACGGGTCGGCTCAGTTCCGGACTGTCGGTCGGAGCCCTGGGTGCGCTGACCTCGCGTGAGTACGCAGCGACGTACAACGTGGAGAACGATCGATACGGCGAGACCTCAGTCGAGCCGATGACCGGTTTCGGCGTAGTTCGCCTGCAGCAGGAAGTCGGTCCGTCGGCGTCCACGTTCGGACTCACGGCCACTGCTGTCGCGAGGAACTTCGAGGGTATTGCCGATCCGACGCGCCTCGTCCTCAATCGTCAGGCGTTCAGTGGCGGCGGGGACTTCTTGCTCCGGCTCGGTGGTGGAGCCTACGAGATCAACGGGCACATGGGCCTGAGCTACATCACCGGCTCTCCCGAGGCGATCACGCGGATCCAGACATCGAATGCACACCTGTTCCAGAGACCCGATCAGGATCATGTGTCGTTCGACGAAACCCGGACATCCATGACCGGAGGATCCGGGTCCATCCAGGTCGCAAAGCGTGAAGGGTCGTTGCTGTGGTCGGGCGGAGTATGGGCGGATTCTCCCGAGTGGGAGCTCAATGATGTGGGACTCGTTCGCCGGGCGGATGATATCCAGTCGTGGGCCAACGTCACCTATCGCCAGACAGAGCCCGGATCGACGTTCCGCAGCTGGTCGATCGGCGCGAACGGTGGAATGGGCTGGAATTTCGGCGGGACGCGCAAGGACACGCGCATTGGAACGAACATTCGCGGCACATTCAACAATTACTGGCGTGCCGGGCTGAACCTGAACTACTTCCCCGGCGTCCAGTCGGATGGCCTGACGCGTGGCGGACCGCTGATGGGCCGTGGCTCATTCGGCTCTGCCAGCGGCTACGTGGCCAACAATTTCTCGTCGCAAACATCGTGGACACTGGAGGGATTCTGGGGAAATCAGTACTACGGGGACGACTGGGCTGTGGGGGTGGAACTGCGATTCCAGCCGAACGACAGGCTCAGGCTGTCCGTCGCGCCCGGGGTTTCACGGTATTCGAACCAGCGCCAGTACTACGGTACGATCGAACGCGACTCCGACAGGACGTACGGAAGCCGCTACATGTTCGCGACGATTCAACAGAGCGAGGTTTCTG
>Ga0114922_10000675_pt1 | contig 32755 bp, 18 predicted proteins | sample AartaG_FD_100975 | JGI IMG/M metagenome (GOLD analysis project Ga0114922, IMG submission 100975) | Deep subsurface microbial communities from Aarhus Bay to uncover new lineages of life (NeLLi) - Aarhus_00045 metaG | ecosystem: Environmental > Aquatic > Marine > Oceanic > Sediment | place... | reverse complement strand
GTCGCCCGGCAGGATCGGATCGGGGCTGTCGGTCAGGGCGGCTATGGTTGGCCGCTCGTTCACTTCGCCCGTGGCAGCCGTCGCGTAGCTCCACAGCAGGTCGTTGTCTTGCGCGCGGGCCAGGTAAGTGTACATCCCTGATGCCCAGCCCGTGGTGTCGGCCGTCGTCTGCCAGCCGTCGGCGCCGTTGGTGTCGGTGCCGAGCAGCAGGTCCGTGCCGGTCTCCAGCGTGCCGTTGCCGTTCTCGTCGCGGTAGAACTCGACCACGCCGACCGTGCCGTCGACGTCGTTGACGCCGCTCGCCGTCAGCGTGAGCTGCTCGCCGCGAATAACCGGGTCGGGCGAATCGAGCAGGCTGGCGATCGCGGGCCGCTCGTTGATCCTGCCCGTCGTGGAGACGATCGCGCTCCAGGCGCCGTCATCGTCCTGCGCCCGGGCCATGTAGGTGTAGGTGCCCAGGGACCAGCCGGAGGTGTCGGCGTCCAGCGCCCAGCCGTCTCCTTCGACCGCGTCGCTGCCGAGCAGCAGGTCCACGCTGGTCTCCAGCGTGCCGTTGCCGTTCTCATCGCGGTAGAACTCGACCAGCCCGACGGTGCCGTCCACGTCGTTGACGCCGCTGGCGGTCAGCGTGAGCACCTCGCCTGCCGTGACGGGGTCCGGAGCGTCGGCCAGCCCGCCGATGGTGGGCCGCTCGTTCACTTCGCCCGGCGAGGAGAAAACCAGGCTCCATGCGCCGTCGTCGTCCTGCGCCCGAGCGAAGTAGGTGTAGCTGCCCAGTGCCCAGGTCGTCGTGTTCAGCGTTACCTGCCAGCCGTCGCCGCCAGTCGTGTCGGTCCCCAGCAGCACGTCCTGTCCGGGGGCCGTCTCCAGCGTGCCGTTGCCGTTCTCGTCGCGCCAGAACTGCACGCCGCCGACCACGCCGTCCACGTCGTTGACGCCTTCGGCCGTCAGGACCAGGTCGTCGCCGCGGGCGACTGGATCGGGCAGGTTAGTGAAGCTGCCGATCGTGGGCCGCTCGTTGACCTGGCCGGCCGAGGAGGCAACCAGGCTCCAGGCGCCGTCGTCGTCCTGCGCCCGGGCGAAGTAAGTATAGTCGCCCCACGCCCAGGCTGTGGTGTCCACGGGCAGTTCCCAGTTGTCCGCGACCTGTGCGCCGTCCCCGAGCCAGAAATCGCCGCCCGGATCGGTCTCCAGCGTGCCGTTGCCGTTCTCATCGCGCCAGAACTCGACCGCTGCGATGGTCCCGTCCTCGTCGGTCACGTCGCTGGCCGTCAGCGTCAGCACCTCGCCGCGGGTGACCGGGTCGGGATCGTCATCCAGGGCATCGATGGTAGGCCGCTCGTTGACGTCGCCGGTGGCCGAAATGGGCACGCTCCAGCCGCCCTCATCGTCCTGGGCCCGGGCGTAGTAAGTCTGCGTGCCCGGTACCCAGGCGGAGGTGCCGATGCCGACAAGCTCCCATGTGCCGCCGCCGAGGTCCACGCCGGTGCCGAGCAGGGCGTCCTCGCCCGGATCGAGCCCCGGCAGGCCGTCGGTCTCGCGATAGAACTCGACGACCATGACCGTTCCGTCGGCGTCATCGACGCCGTCGGCCGTCAGAGTCAGCGCTTCGCCCCGGGTGACCGGATCGGGGTCGTCTACGAGCGCGACAATCGTCGGCGCACCGTTGACGAATCCGCTGGTCGAGGCGATCAGGCTCCATGCGCCGTCGTCGTCCTGCGCCCGGGCCAGGTAGGTATACGTGCCGGAGGCCCAGCCCGTTGTGTCGACGGTGGCTTGCCAGCCGCCGGCGGAACTCGTGTCCTCGCCGAGCCACAGATCCTCACCGGGGCCGGTCTCCAACGTGCCGTTGCCGTTCTCATCGCGCCAGAACTCGACGACCGTGACCGTCCCGTCGACGTCGTTGACGCCGTTGGCGGTCAGCGTCAGATCCTCCACCCCCGCCGTGACGGGATCGGGGGCGTCAGCCAGGCTCATGATGACAGGCCGCTCGTTCACCTGGCCGGTCGTAGAAACGACGTCGCTCCACAGGAGGTCGTCGTCCTGCGCCCTGGCGAAGTAGGTGTAGTCCCCCGACACCCACGGGGTCGTGTCGACCGGTATCTGCCAGCCGTCGCCCTCCACCGTGTCGGTGTCGAGCAGCAGGTCCAGGCCGGGGCCGGTCTCCAGGATGCCGTTGCCGTTCTCGTCGCGCCAGAACTCGACGGCCATAACCGTGCCGTCGACGTCGGCCACGCCGTTGGCCGTCAGGGTCAGATACTCGCCTCGCGTGACGGGGTCGGGAGAGTCGGTCAGGCCGGCGATCGTCGGCCGCTCCACCACCTCGCCCGTCGCGGAAACGACGTCGCTCCACAAGCCATCGTCGTCCTGTGCCTGGGCGAAGTAGGTGTAAGTGCCCCAACTCCAGCCGTCGGTGTCGACGACGGTCTGCCAGCCGCCCGCGGCGCTGTTGTCCGTGCCGAGCCACAGGTCCTCGCCGGGGCCGGTCTCCAACGTGCCGTTGCCGTTCTCATCGCGGTAGAATTCGACAAGGACGACCCCCCCGTCGGCGTCGCTGACGCCCGTGGCGGTCAGGGTCAGGTTTTCGCCCGCCACGACGGGGTCCGGCGTGTCGGTCAGGCCGGCTATCGTGGGGCGCTCGTTCACCGTCAGGATGGCGATGGCCGGCGAGCCCCAGCCCCCGTCATTGTCCTGCGCGGTGGCATAACAGGTGTAGATGCCGGACGACCAGCCCGTGGTGTCCACCACGACCTGCCAGCCGTCGCCTGCCACGGAATCCGGGAAGACTTCGCCGGGGTCCGGAATCGTGTCGTCGTTCAAATCGACCCAGAACTCCACCTGCACGACTAAGCCGTCCACGTCGTCCACGCCGCTCGCCGTCATCGTCAGGTCGTCGCCGGCCGGGACCGGGTTCGGGTCGAGCAGCAGCTCGTCCACCACCGGCAGGGCATTCAGAATCGTCCCCGTGGTCTCGGCGGGCGGATCGCTCCAGGCATTATCGTCGTCCTTGGCGCGGGCGTAGAAGGTCTCCAGCCCGAGGTCCCAGGCGGTTGTGCCGCTGTACTGAAGCTCCCAGACGCCGGGGGTCACTTCCGTCCCATTGCCCAGGAAGTCGTCTGCCGGGCCCGTGCCCTGCCAGCCGGGCACGTAGTTATCCTCGCGATAGAAGGAGACCTGCTGGACAACACCGTCGACATCCGTCACGCCCGTTATCCGGAGGGTGAGCGTGTCGCCGCGCGTCAGCGGATCGGGAATGACTGCGAAGTCCGCAATGGTCGGCGGGACGGCCACTACGGTTCCGACCGCCGAGGCCGGAGGGGTGCTGACAGCCCCGTCGTCGTCCGTCGCCACGGCGAAGTAGGTGTGCTGACCGGCCAGCCAGCCGGCGGTCGAGACGGTGATAGCCCAGCCGCCGGCGGCGCTGGTGTCCGTGCCCAGCTCGATGTCCGTCCCCACCTCGAGCGTGCCGTTGCCGTTGTTGTCGTCGTAGAACGTCATCTGCACGACGGTCCCGTCCACGTCGGCGGCTCCCGTGGCCGTCAGCGTCAGGTCGTCGCCCTTAATGACGGGATCGGGCGTCAGGATCAGGCCGGTGACCGTGGGCGGCTGGTTGACCTTGCCGGTGGTCGAAACCCAGTTGCTCCACCGGTCGGCGGGGGGTACGGGAGCGCCCCAGTCATCACGGGCGCGGGCATAGTAGGTGTGATTGCCCGGCGTCCATCCCGTTGTGTTCACGGTGATCGACCAGCCGTCCGAGCCGTCCGCATCCGTGCCGATCCACTCGGCCGGTTCCGGGCCGTCCAGATCGAGGTCGTCATAGAACTCCACCTCCACGACGTCCGCCGGGGAAACCCCCGCGCCCACGTCCGTGACGTTGACGGCGGTCAGCGTGAGGTCATCGCCGAGCGCGACCGGGTCGGGCGTCAGAGAGAGGCTCTCGATGACGGGCCGCCCGTCCACCAGGCCGGCCGTCGAGACGACGGCGCTCCACGCGTCGTTGTCGTCCTGGGCCCGGGCCAGGTAGGTCCGGGAACCGGCGCTCCAGCCGACGGTGCTGATGGCGGCCAGTTCCCACGTGCCGCCGCCGAGGTCCGCGCCGTCGCCGAGCTTCTGGTCCGTGGCCGGGGTAAGGACGCCGTCCAGGTCCTTGTCATACCAGAACTCGACATTGGCTATGCTGCCGTCCACGTCCTGGACGTTGACGGCCGTCAGGGTCAGCGTGTGTACGCCGGGCCGCAGCGGATCGGGCGCGTCTTGGAGCTCCTGGACAGTGGGCGGCCTGTTGACGTAGCCGGTCGTGACCGCCGCGTCTTCGTCGAGAGTCCAGACGCCCTCGTCGTCGCGCGCCACGGCGAAGTAGGTGTGCGGGCCGCCGGGCCACGTGACGGTGATGTTCAGGTACCAGTCGTCGCCCGCCGTGGTGTCCAGTCCCAGCAGGATGTCCGTGTCGGACTCGAGCGTGCCGTTGCCGTTCGCGTCGCGGTAGAAGGCCACGGCGTCCACGGAGCCGTCTATATCGAAGACGTCGGCTGCCTCCAGCCGGAGTGTCTGGCCCTGGGTAACCGGATCGGGGAAGTCGGTCAGGCTGGTGACCACGGGCCTGCGGTTGACGGGCGCCGAGGCGGTCGCGTAGCTCCAGCCACCGTCGTTGTCCTGGGCACGGGCGAAGAAGATGCGCGTGTCCATCACGGCCGCGAACTCGATGAACCAGCCGCCGCCGACAGCGGTATCGTTGCCGATGTAGTCGTCCGCGCCCTCGTCGTAGACCTCGTTGCCGTTGGTGTCGCGATAGAAGGCGACCTCGACGATCGAGCCGTCTGGGTCGCTCACGCCCGTGGCGGTCAGCCGCAGGAGGTCCCCGTAGGGGACGGGATTGGGGCTTGCGTCGAGCGTCTCGATTAAGGGCCGGCCGTTGACGACGCCGTCCTCGCTGACTACGTCGCTCCAGTCGCCTAGGTCATCCTGCGCCCTGGCGAAGTATGTGTGCGAGCCGGGCGCCCACGTCACGAGCACGTCCAGCGGGAAGTCGTCCCCCTCGGCCGTCGAGTTAGAGCCGAGGAACTCGTCTTTGGTGATGTCCAGCCCGTCGTCGCCGTCGGCGTCGCGCCAGAACTCCACCACCATGACGGTTCCGTTGGCATCGGTCACGTTCTCCGCGACCAGGGACAGCAGGTAGCCCTCGGTAACGGGGTCGGGATCGTCCAGCAGGTTGCCGATGACGGGCGCGCGATTGGGCACGCGGCCGCTCTCGCTGACGGGGTAACTCCAGGCGTTGCGGGAGTCCAGGGCACGCACGAAGTAAATGTGGTCGCCTACGGCCCACGTCACCTCGCCCTGCCACTGCCAGACCTGCCCGCCGTTCTGCATCCCGACGTAGCTGACGCCGTCCGGGTCGAGCAACTGATCGACGCCGACCTTCAGAACGCCGTCGCCGTTGCTGTCGCGGTAGAACTGGACCTCGACGATGGTGTCCCCGTCCAGGTCGCGCAGTCCGTGGGCCTCCAGGGTCAGTGTCTCGCCGGGGGCCACCTCGCCGGACAGGTTCTCAAGCGGCTTGACGCCCATCAGGACGCTCATGTCGTTGCTCGTGTTGTTGGCCGTGACGATGTCGAGCACGTCGTCGGAGTCCAGGTCGTCCAGCACCAGTCCCATCGGCCCGGTTCCGACAAGGTAGGGGATGGGCGCAGCGAACGTGCCGCCCACGTTGCTCAGCAGCACCGAAACCGTGTTGCTGTTGAAGTTCGTCACGACAAGGTCGAGGCGGGCGTCCGTATCCAGGTAGCCGCCCCGGATCATGAACGGGCCGTTGCCCACGGCGAGCGTGCCCATGAAGCTGAACGTCCCGTCATTGTCCCCGTGCAGGAGCGTAACGGTGCTGGCGCCAAAGTTGGCCACGGCCAGGTCCGTCACCGCGTCGTCGTCCAGGCGCCCGGCGACCAGGAACGTGGGGCTCAGGCCCGTGGGGGCCGTGCCACCCGCGGCGAAGCCGCCGGCGCCGTCGCCCAGCAGTATTGCGACCTGGTTGGCGTTGTTCTCGACAACGGCCAGGTCCAGGTGGCCGTCCGGCGCGCCGGCGCCTGCGGCGCCGAAGTCCCCGACGACGATGCCGGTCGGCGCGGCCAGTCCGCTCGCAACGACTGAGGCGGCGCCGAACGTGCCGTCCCCGTTGCCGAACAGGATCGCCACGTCCCCGGCCACGATGTTGCCGGTCACGGCCAGGTCCAGGTGACCGTCCGGCGGGTTGGCGCCTGCGGCGCCGAAGTCCCCCACGGCGAGGCCGCCCGCGCTCGTCACGGCAGCGAAGGGGCTGCCGAGCACCTCGGTGAACGTGCCGTCCCCATTGCCCAGGAACACGGAAACGTCGCCGCCCGTGAGGTTCGGAACGGCGAAGTCCAGCACGGTGTCCCCGTCGAAGTCATGGACTACGATCTGGCCCGGCTTGTCCCCCACGTTGTAATCGGCGCTGTGGGCGAACGTGCCGTCCCCGTTGCCGAGCCAGGCAGAGACCCTGTCGGCGGCCGCCGTCCCGTCCTCGTGGGCCACCAGGAGGTCGGCTTCGTCGTCGCCGTTGAAGTCGCCGCTCTCGACCCACAATGGGTTATTGGTCAACAAAGCTGGGGTCGGCGTGGTGGGGTGGGGCTGGAACGTGCCGCCGAAGACCGGTCGCGCGTTCACCTCGCCCGTGGTCGTGACCGTGTTCGACCAGTCCCCGTAGTTGTCCAACGCCCGCGCCATGTAGGTGTAGGGAGCCGGCGTGGGGCCCAGCGAGGGCCAGTCGACGAAGCGCGTCAGGGCCCAGCCGTCCGAGCCGTCCGTGTCCACGCCGAGTTGGAAGTCGACGGCCGGATCGATGGTGCTGCTGGAGTCCATGTCCAGGTAGAAGGCCACGTAGTCGATGGCGCCATAGGGATCGTTGACGCCGATGGCCGTGAGCGTGAGCCAGCCGTTCTCCGCCACGGGGTCCGGCGTGTCCGTCAGGCTGGCGATGACGGGCGGGATGTTGCTGACGTAGTCCTTGGCCTTGGAGGCGTTGCTCCACCGGTCGACGGAGTCCTGCGCCAGGGCGAAGTAAGTCTGTGTGCGCGGCGACCAGTTCACCGTATTGATGAACGTGTCCCAATAGGGGCTCTCGACCCAGTCGGCGGTCTGGACGTAGAGTTGCCACTCGTCGTAGCTGCCGCCCCTGCCTGCAAGCGGACCCATGTTGACGCCCTCGCCGAGCCACTGGTCGGTGAGCGGATCGAAGACGCCGTTGTAGTTCGCGTCGCGGTAGAACTCGACCTTGCGCACGCCGACGCCGCCGCTGTTGTCGCCGTCTTGCACGTCCACGGCGGTCAGGACAAAGCCGTCGGTGTGCTCCTGGACCTCTTCGGCCCAGACGGGCTCGTTCACGTCCCAGGCGCCAGGGGTGCCGCCCACGTCCTCGAACAGCACGTTGCCCTGGATGCCCGTCTCACCGTCCGACGTGTTCCAGGTCGTGCCGGAGTAGATCTGCGCGTCAATCCCGTCGCCCGGCCCCGTATCGACCCCCGCATCATACACTCCAGGCGTTCCTGCGGAATCGTCCGCCCACACGTCCTCTTCGGCGTCCCAACGGCCGTTGAAGGCACCGTCCGGCGCGTCCGGGTCGTAGTCGTGGAACCGAACGTCGCCGCGAATGCCGATCTCGCCGCCGGTCAGCGACACCAGCGGGTCGTCTATGATGGTGTCGTCCGTGGCGCGGCCGCCGTCCTCGTAGATGCCGTCCACGTAGACCGCCGTTACGACGGGCCGCTGGTTCACCACAGCGAAGGAGGGAACGCTCAGCGTGCCGGCCGCGTCAATCGCCCCGCTCCAGTCGCCGCTGTACGCGCCGTCCAGGTCGATCGCCCGGGCCCAGTAGCGCCTGCCGGCGAAGTCCTGGGACGCCTCGTCGTCCGTGAACGTCCAGCCGTTGCTGCCGTCGTTGTCGATGCCGAGCAACTGGTCCTGGGCTTCCAGCCAGACGCCTTCGGTGGCGTCCCAGTCGCCGTCGTCGTTGGCATCGTTGAACAGCAGTGCGTCGGGGATGCCGGCCGTCCCGGCCGCCGTGTTGAAGACGGCGTCGCCGCCGTCATAGACCTGGATGTCGCCGCCGTCGTACGCGCCGTCGCCGTTGACGTCGAACCATATCTCCTCACCGAGGAAGTCTTCGTAGATCCCGTTGGCGTTGGTGTCGGCGAAGTAGAGGCCGCCAGCCCCGAGCGTCCCGTCCGCCGGTGCCAATCCCGTAACGAGATGGTCCGGGGCGCCCGTGTAGATGCCGTAGCCCGTAGGCTCGAAGGCATTGTCGCCGTCGTCGCGGTAGAACTCCACGTGCTGGATGGCGCCGTCCAGGTCCTGCACGCCGGAGGCCTTGAGCTGCAGGTACTGGAAGGAACCGCCTACCAGATCGGCCGTGAAGGACCAGATCTGCGGCCGCTGGTTGAGCTCCACCTCGATGGACTGCGTGACGCTGTAGCCCTCGAGCTGCGGGTTGTTGGTCGGGTCGTAGTCCTCGTCGTGCGAGCGCGCGTAGTACGTCATGGTGTACTTGTCGCCGTAGCCGGGCACGATGGAGTAGCGCGCGTCGAAGCCGTACGGCAGCCCGAGCTGGGGAATCTCGCCGTCATAACGGTCGAGGTCGAGCGGGTCGGAGCTGTGGAAGGGGAATGCCTGCTCCAGAGCAGCCACGTTCAGGCGCTCGACGACCAGCATGTTCTGCACGCCGTCGCCGTCGAAATCGCCGAACAGGACGGCGCTCGGATCGTCGAACGGCCCAACCATGACGTCGTTCTCGAAGTCATAGTTGTTGTCGCCGACGCCGTAGTTGGCGTAGGCGAGCCCGAAGTCCGCCTTGTGAACGGTCCCCCACCCGCCTACCAAAGGAGGCCTCTCGTGGATGCCGAAGTTGCCCGAATGGGCGGCGGCGTTCAGGAAGACCGAAAGGGATCCGTCGTCCCGGTTGGCCGTGACCAGGTCCAGGTACGGCTCGCGCATGCCGTCGTCGGAGGACTCCGCCTCGACGCTGCCCTGGGCCCACCACCAGTCCGTGGTCCCGCCCGGATCGGCCGGGTGCAAGGCCCTGGTCGTGTCCGCGTCGACATTGTACGTGGTGATGGACGTGGGCGCCTCACCGGTCAGGTAAGTGCCGCCGTACATGTCGGCCCAGACGTCTTCACCGGCGTGCCAGGTGGTACTGGAGTTGACGTCCCGGAACCAGACGTTGCCCTGGCTGCCGGTCTGGCTGTCCTCCACGTCCCAGTGGTCGGTGTTGAAGATGGGTGTGTCGACACCGGCATTGTAGACGCCGAGGGGCCCGCCCACGTCCGCCCAGAGATCCTCGTTCCAGTCCCACGTCCCGTTGCTATTGATGTCCCAGAAGTAGACGTTGCCCTGGATGCCGCCCAGGCCGTCTGCTGTGCTCCAGTTGGGGTCGTAACCGGGGGTGCCCAGGTTGTATTCGCGTCCGGCGTCGGTGATCTGGACGTCCGTCCAATCGTCGTAATCGCCGGTGGCGGCGCCGCCCATGGCGGAGCGGTCCTCGTTCGGGTAGAGGCCGAGGTAGACGTCGACGCCCTGCGAGTTCAGGTAGTGGTTGCCCAGCAGGACGGCGACGCGGTTGGTCTGGGAGTTGGCCGTGGCGACGTCGATGTCCAGCAGGTCGTCAGTCATCCAGTTGAACGAGTCGGGGTCGTAGTTATCCTCCAGGAAGTTTGCCGCCACGATCGAGTCGCCGGCGCCGATCGGCGCGAGCGGGCTCTGGGGCGTGCCGCCGGCGGGCGTGCTGAGGCTCAATTGGTACTCGCCCTCGTTGGATACGGCGACCGGATACTCGCCCGTGATAGCGTCGAAGGGATCAGTCGCTGCGGGGTCGTATTCCCCTATGCCGATGTAATAGTTCCCGGTGGCGGGAGCGACCCAGGGCTGCGTCGTCACTGGAATCGTCGCTTGGTCAATGGCGTCGTCGTAATGGACCTGGAGGGCGCCGCCCGAATTCCAGATGGCGATGTCGGTAAGAAGCCCGTCCGTATCAGGATCCTCAAAGGGCACGGGCGTCACCTGGATGGTCAGCGTGGCCCCCGCATCCAGCGTCACGCGGTACATGTCGTAATCGTCACCTGACAGGTCGGCGCGGTACCGCGGCGGTTCATATGAGTACTGACTCAAGTCGGTGGAGTAGTGGTCGCGCCAGATGTAGTTGTAGTTGACGGTCTGGGCCTGGTTGCCGGTGATGCCGGTCTCCATGGCGCGGCCGATCACGCCGCCGGCGTCCCCGAAGAAGCCGACGTACTGCGTGGCCTGGAGGAACCCGTTGTTCCAGAGGAACAGGACGCCATTCTGGCTGACGATGGCCAGGTCATTCAGGCCGTCCTGGTCCAGGTCGGCTATGACCAGGTCCTCCGGCAAGACGCCCGGGCCGGGCAGGGAGTAAACGCGGATGAGGTCCTCGTCAAACACGCCAGTGTTGGCGTCCGGCAAGGCGCCTGTGCCGTCGCCGAACAGGATTGATACGGCTCCAGGCGTTCCCAGGGCGGTGTCCACGTAGGACAGGACGGCCACGTCCAGGTTGCCGTCGTCGTTCAGGTCGCCCAGGGCAAGCGCGTGGGGTACGATCCGCGCCGGACCGCGGTCGATGTCGACCTCGTAAGTGACTTCGGCCGCAAACGTGCCGTCACCGTTGCTCAGCAGCACGGAGAGGCGGTCCGTGTTCGAGTTGGCGACGACCAGGTCCAGGTCGCCGTCGTTGTCCATGTCGCCGGCGACGATGTCGGAGGGGTTGTACTGGTGATAAGGGTAATCGCCGGGGGGAATCCCCAGGTACATTATGGAATCGGCCCAAAACTCGCCCGAGCCGTTGTTGTGCAGCACGGCGACGAAGTCGGGACCGAGCGTGGAATAACCGCCCGCCTCGCCGCCGTCCATGACGCCGTTGCCGTTGGTGTCGTTCCACGTGTTGACCGCCAGGGCGACGTCCACGTCGCCGTCCAGGTCGAAGTCGCCCGAGGCCATGGCCTCCACGCGCCAGGCGGGCCGGATCGTCCAGTCCCAGCCGTCGGCGCCGTTGGTGTCGCGGTGCCAGTCATTGGGCCAGCCCCAAGTCCCGTCCGGGTAGGGCCAGCCAAGGACCGGCGCGCCCAGCGGCGGGTCGAACACGGTGAACAGCACCTCCGTGACGAACCCGTCGACGTCCGTCACCCCCAGGGCGTCCAGCGTGAAGGTCTCGCCCAGGGTCGGGGGATCGGGCGTCACCTCGATGTGGTCGAGGGCGGGGTTCTCGTTCAGTACCCAGACGGCGTCGCCCTGACCTCCTTCGTTATCCTGGGCCACGGCGAAGTACATCGGGCTGATGTCGGGGTCCCAGTCGGCGAGGACGGTCAGCTGCCATACCCCGCCGCCGAAGTTGACACCGTCGCCGAGCCACTCGTCCTCCGGGTTGAAGTGGCCGCTGTCGAACACGTCGCGGTAGAAGGCGACGTTAGCGACCGAGCCGTCCGGGTCGCTCACGCCCGTGGCAATGAAGGTAACGGCCTGATCCTGCACGACGGGGTTGGGGTCGTGCTGGACAGCAGTGACGACGGGCTTCTGGTTGACGGTGCCGGTCACGAAGGCGCTCCAGGCGTCGTCATTGTCGCGCGCGCGCGCGAAGTAGGAGGAGGTCTGCGTCTGCCAGGTGACCTCGCCCTGCCAGGTCCAGCCGTTGGAGCCGTCGTTGTCCCTGCCCAGGAAGTGGTCGGTGACGTCCCAGGAGCCGATCGTTCCGATGTCGGAGTCCCGGTAGAAGTCCACGTTGCTGACCACGCCGTCGTTGTCAAAGACGCCCAGCGCCTGCAGCGTCAGCGTGTCACCCGGGCCCACGGGCTCGGGCGTTCCGGTCAGGGAGGTGACGATGGGCCTCGCATTGACGCGGCCGATGGTGGTGGCCGGAGATGCCTGGTTCGACTCGGCGGCCGCGTCCTCCGCCACGGCGAAGTAGTAATAGGTGCCGGGGGCCCAGTTGGCCGCCTGGGCAAGCTGCCAATCGTTAGTGGCTCCGATCTGCGTGCCGTTGCCCATCAACGGGTCCGTGCCCACCTCCAGCGTGCCGTTGGCGTTGAAGTCGCGGTAGAAGCGGACCTGGACTATGGCCCCCCCGTCGGGGTCGACCACGTTGCGGGCCGTTAGGGTCAGGAGGTCGTTCTCATGCACCGGATCGGGGGAGTCCTCCAGGGACTGGATGATGGGGGCGGACAACAGGAGCCTGCTCTCCAGGCGCTCCAGCTGCAGGCCCTCAAGCCGAGTGCTGAGGCGACTTTCCTTCCTTCCTCTGTAACTGATCATCGTGGGCTCCCTGACTTTATGGTGGTCTCGAGGCGCGACAAGTTCCGACTCACCTTAGGGTTCGGCATCCCCGCCTGGCCAGAGACGGGTAGAGCCGGTTGGTATCGGTTCGTCTTCTCATGCACGTCGAGCATCCGACCAACGGGCCGCCATGCGGCAGCCCTGTACGTATCCGACAGAACCACCGACAAGGCACCCGAACGGCGCATCATGCCCTTCCTCCGGCGTGGTTCTGCCGACACCCCCACCGGCGTCAGGCCGGAGCACCGTCGTTGCTATAGCGGCCCTTAGGTTCCTCAGTTGGCCTTCATTACGTATGTAGAATGTCTTCTCAGGATTTAGCGCCTCCTAGTATAGTGCGTCGCCTTGCGAAGTCAAGTTCCCCAGGACGCTTAAGGGCCTCAGATTGATCCCCTGAGCGTGGGGCTGGTTCTCGGGTCCTGAGGGCTCGCCTGTGCACCCGGCTTGGCGATGGCCGGCGCCGCATTGGACAGGTCAGCCGTCCCGGCTTACCATGAGTTTGTGGAGGGGGGGGAGTACCCATCCCATCGTCCACTGTTGAGCGGCCTGCCGGCCGCAGTCCCGTGGACGGTTGCCCGGCTCCAAAGGAGGGAAGGCAGATGCTGGACAGCAGAATGGCCGGTGCGTTAAACGAGCAGTGCAACGCCGAGCTCTACTCCTCTTACCTCTACCTATCGATGGGGGCGTACTTCGAGTCGCAGAAGCTGAAGGGCTTCGCCAACTGGATGAGGGTGCAGGCGCAGGAAGAGCTCATGCACGCGATGAAGTTCTACGACTTTATCAACGAGCGCGGCGCCAGGGCGCTCATGAAGGCGATAGAGGGACCTCCCACCGAATGGGAATCGCCCCTGGCCGTCTTCGAGCACGTCTACGAGCACGAGCAGAAGGTCACGAGCCTCATCGCCCAGTTGGTGGCCCTGGCCACGGAGCTGAGCGACCATCCGACCAATGACTTCCTGCGGTGGTTTGTGGCGGAGCAGGTCGAGGAGGAGGAGTCCGCAAACGACGTCCTGCAGAGGGTGAAGCTGGCCGCTGATGCCCCGACGGGCCTGATGACGGTCGACCGGGAGCTGGCCCAGCGCACCTTTGCTGCGCCGGCCGCCGGCGAGGGCGCGGCCGAGTAGACCACGGGACGGGCCCCGGGGCGGTCGTTTGAACTGGTCTCGCCGTGGCGGAATGGCGCCACCACTGGCGGGACGAGCCCACATATTCCAGTCCCTGCAGGGGGGCTTTGCGTCGGGTGCGAGTTGTGGGGAGGCCCGAGGCTGCTGAAAGGGGAGCTATGTTCCGGCGCTCCGGCACCTGCCAGGGGCTTGCGGCCCGAAGGGGGTTTGGGAACGTTGTTTTCAAGGAAAGCGAACATCGGCAAGGGAAATAGCACTAAATAGGTAGGAGTAGAGTACTAGAAGCGTGGGTGCGTAAGATCTCTCTAGGACGGAAAGGTGCAGAGCAATGAAGGCCATACTCGTGACGTTGACTGCGTTGCTGCTGGCGGCGACCATGCTGATGGTGGGCTGCGGTTCGGGAGGCGGGGAACCTGCCGCTACCACATCCGTTGAAGGCAGCGGCTCAGAGGCAGCGGCGGAGACGGAGGAACCCGCCATCGCTCAACAGCTCTGCCCGGTGATGGGCGGACCGATAAACAAGGAGAACTTTGTGGATCATGACGGACGTCGCGTCTACTTCTGCTGTGCGGGTTGCGAGACGGCGTTCCTGAAGGATCCCGAGAAGTACCTGAAGGTGCTGGACGAGCAGCTCGGACAGGCCGGCTAGGCGATGGCTTCTGTGGTCCCACGGTGGCGGTAATCTCGTACAAAGTGGACGAGTTGGATTGCGCCGAGGAGGCGAGCGTACTCAGGCGCGCCCTGGCGCACAAGGACGGCGTGCTGGACCTGGATTTCGATCTCCTGAACGCGCGGATGACGGTCGCCTACGGTCCGGAGCTCATCGGTCCCGACGAGATCCTCGCCGCAGTGCGCGGGACGGGCATGACAGCCGTGCCCTGGGAAGATCGCACGCAAGCCGAGTCGGAGTCCCTCTGGCGCAGGCACGGGCGACCGGTCATGACCGCCGCGAGCGGACTGCTGCTGGCGGCCGGCTTCGCCAGCCATTGGGCGCTGCACGGGGATATCCTGGACGCCGTGACGGGGGGCGCCGGCAGGCCGGAGCATGCTTTGCCCCTGCTCTCGCTGGTGCTTTACCTGGGTGCCGTCGTCACCGGTGCGTGGTACGTTGCGCCTCGGGCCGTCATGGCTGCGGTCCGCTGGCGACCCGACATGCACCTGCTGATGATGGTTGCCGTCGCCGGAGCGATGGCAATCGGGGAATGGTTCGAGGCGGCGACCGTCAGTTTTCTGTTCGCCGTGGCGCAGATGCTGGAGCACTGGAGTGTCGCGCGTGCCCGGCGCGCCGTCGGAGCGCTGATGGACCTGTCCCCGGCGGCTGCGAGGGTCCTCGACCCCGACAGCGGCGGAATCCTGGAGAAGCCCGTGGCGGAGGTGCCGGTCGGCGCCGTCATCGTTGTCCGGCCTGGGGAGAAAGTCCCCCTGGACGGCACGATACTGACCGGCCAGACCACGGTGAACCAGGCGCCCATCACGGGCGAGTCCAGGCCCGTCGCTAAGGGACCGGCCGACGAGGTCTTCGCGGGGACGATCAACGAGCGGGGCACCATCCACTTCGAGGCCACCAGGCCTGCGGGCGACACCACCCTCGCGCGGATCATTCATTTGGTGCAGCAGTCGCAGTCCCGACGCGCGCCCACCGAGCAGTGGATCGAGAAGTTCGCCCGCTACTACACGCCGGTCATGATGGCGCTGGCCCTCGTCGTCGCCGTGTTGCCGCCGCTCCTGGTCGGGGGGCAGTGGTCGGAGTGGCTCTACCGCGGGCTCGTGCTGCTGGTCATCGCCTGCCCGTGCGCCCTGGTCATTTCGACGCCCGTCAGCGTGGTCTCCGGCCTGACCAGCGCCATGCGGAACGGCATACTCATCAAGGGCGGCATGTACCTGGAGGCCGTCGGCCGCCTGCGCGCCATCGCCATGGACAAGACCGGGACGCTGACCTATGGCCGCCCTGAGGTGCAGGAGGTGGTGCCGCTCGAGGGACACACCCCGGCCGAGCTTCTCGAGAGAGCCGCCGCCATCGAGGCCGACAGCGTGCACCCGCTGGCCGATGCCGTCGTGCGCAGGGCAATCGCCGACGGCGTGAACGTGCGACGTGCAAGGCAATTTAGAGTGCTGAAGGGGAAGGGAGCCGAGGGCCAGTTGGACGGCCGTCGCTACTGGATCGGCAGCCACCGGCTGATGCACGAACGGGGCCGGGAGACGCCGGAGGCGCACCAGAGGGCGAGCGAACTGGAGGACGCCGGCCACTCCGTGGTAGCCGTCGGCAGCGAGGGCCACGTCTGCGGCTTATTGAGCGTGGCCGACGGCGTGCGCGAGGGCGCGCCGGAGGCGATCCGGGCGCTGAAGGGCCTCGGTGTCCGGGAAGTCCTCATGCTGACCGGCGACAACGAGCAGACCGCGCGCTCCGTCGCTCAGGTGACGGGCGTCGACGAGTGGCGTGCCGGTCTGCTGCCCGAGGATAAGGTCGAGGCGGTCAGGCAACTGGTCGCCGAACATGGACGTGTCGCGATGGTCGGCGACGGGGTGAACGACGCGCCGGCCATGGCCGTGGCTTCCATGAGCATCGCCATGGGAGCCATAGGCAGCGACGCCGCCATCGAGGCGGCCGACGTCACGCTCATGTCCGACGAGCTGCCCAAGCTGCCGTGGCTGATCGCCCATTCGCGGCGCACGCTGGCGACCATCAAGCAGAACGTCACGTTCGCCCTGGGCCTGAAGGCTGCCTTCATCGTTCTCGCCCTGCTCGGCGTGGCGACCCTCTGGATGGCCATCGCCGCCGACACGGGCGCCTCGCTGCTGGTGATCTTCAACGGCCTCAGGTTGCTCCGCATCGGGCGGGGATGACGGGGGGGGAGAGGTGGTTCAGGAGTTCAGGGGACTGCGTTGGGCCACGAAGCCCAGCTCTTCCGCGATGCGCCGGATGTCGAACGCCGAATCCCTCTCGTGCCCGGCGCGCTCGTAGTGGCTGAGGTCCAGGTCGGCGTCGGGGTACCAGGTTCGCACGACGTGGGGTATGGTCTCGGCCACGTTTGCATGGGGGGCCGTGGCGTTCATGATGCGCACGCCGGGCTTGTGCGGTGCCTGTGCCGCGAGGGTGAACGCCGTCACACAGTCGCTCAGGTACATGACCGTGATCCGGCCGAACGACCACTGTGGGACCGGGCCTGCCTCGTAAGGGCGCCTGGTTGCGTCGTCGGGCAGGATCGAGGCGAGCCGCAGGTTGATGACGTCGATGTCTTCGTTCTGGCGCCAGTGGTACTTCGTTACCTCCTCCATCATATGCTTGCTGAACCCGTACCCGTCGCGGTCCAGGCACGGGTGCTCGTCCGGGATCGGGAGCGCGAGCGGGCGGAACTTCACGCTCTGCATCCCGATGGCCGCTATGGAGCTGGCCAGGACGAACTTCCGGCAGCCCCGGTCGATCAGGTACCGCATCAGGCACCGTGTCCCTTCGACGTTGACCAGCATGCCGTCGCGCTCGCTGCACCCGCCCGTCACGGCGGCCAGGTGGATCGCCACGTCGAAGTCGCACGCGTCCAGGTGCCGGAGGTCCTCGAATGAGGAGAAAAGGCCCCGCACGAATGGCACGTCGGCGTCCGGCTTGCGGCGGCCGATGCAGGTTACGTCGTGTCCGGCAGCCAGCGAGCTTGCGAGCGCCCTCCCGATGAAGCCGCTTCCTCCTGTCAGCAGTATCCGGCTCATTGCGGGCGTTCTCCTTACGAAGACCAACGGATGACCGCGCCGACGAGCTCTTCGACCTCGTTCGCATTCAGGTCCGCGTAGAAGCGGGGCGCGTCGGCTGCTTCGACACGGTGCGTCAGCGTCACCTCCCACTTCAACACGCCGGCAGCCAGGTTCTTCATGACGGCGCGTCGGCAGGCGGGTCCACCGTCGTCGCACGGGAACAGCATCCTGAGCTGCCGACCGTGGGCGGGCAGGAAGTGCCAGGAGATTGCATCGGCTCCGTAGTTGCCCTGAAGCACGAACGTGCCGCGCGTGCGGCAGAGGGAAATGGCCGGGTCGATGCATTCGGGCAGGCCGGTGCACTCGAACACGACGTCGGCGCCCTGCGGCGCGAGCGCTTTCAGTTCCTCTTCGGCTTTCTGCCGGCTGACGTCGATGACGTGGTCGGCGCCGAGCTGGCGCGCGGCGGCAAGCCGGCGGGGCTGCAAGTCCGCTGCGATCACCTCGGCGCCCCTGTGGCTTGCGGCGGCCACCACGCCCAGCCCGATCAGACCCGCCCCGTAGACCAGCACCGTTTCGCCCGTGCGGGGGCTAGCCATGTCCACGCCGTGCAGGCCGACCGACGGCATGACGAACAGGCTGCCCGCGTCCTCGGCGACGCCGTCGGGCAACGGGGCGACGTTCGGGTTCCCGCCCATGTCCACCAGCGCGTGCGAGCAGTGGGTGCCGCTGACGCCGCTGACCCGCCGCCCGTCCCGGAGCTGGATGCGGCGGTTGTGGCGGAAGTAGACCGTCTGACCCGCTTCGAAGTCCTGGACGCCCGGGCCCGCCCGTTCGATGACGCCCACGGCCTGATACCCCGTGCAGATCGGGTAAGGACCCCATGAGAGCTTGTTGCGGATCAGGGCGAACTCCGTCCCCACGCTCACGCCGCTGTAGAGCGTCCTTATCAGGATGTCGCCGTCCCCTGGATCCGGGAGGATCACGTCAGCCAGCGTGAACTGCTGGTTCTCATCGCAGACAAGGGCTTTGGCGTCCACGGATGTCCTCTTTCAAGGTGTGCAGGCGGCCGCCGGAGGCAAGGGCGCGAGCGGAACCTTTGCCAAATGACGGGCCTCCGATTGGCGAGGCGCCCAAGATGCTATACGCTGGGGCTGTTGCGGTTCAAGTTGCTGTTGCGGCCTTCCCGCCGATTGCAGCGGAAGCCGCCGTCTTCTGCTAACATGGGCAACTCGGCTGTGCGTGCACTGGAGCGGTCGCTTCAAGCGAGGCTCACAAGAGGACACGACGATGCAGGACCGAATGCAGGGCTACGTGTGCACGGTGTGCGGCTACATATACGATCCCGCGCTCGGCGACCCGGAGAACGGGGTGCCGGCGGGCACCCCCTTTGCCGAGATCCCTGAGGACTGGACGTGTCCGGTCTGCGGCGTGGGCAAGGAGATGTTCACGCCGGCGGACTGACCCACCCGGGACGCCCGGTCCGCTTCGGCCGTGGTCTTCTGAACCTTCCGGGCCGGGCCTGACGGCACGGGCTGCCCCGGCAGCGTGGGCGCGCTCCTCCTCGTCGTGCTCGTCGTCCTCGTCCTCGGCTTGCTCGCCGTGCGGAAGGGCCGTTTTCTGGTGCGCATTGACAATGATTCCGCAGGCGAGTACAATAGAACTGACTGGTCAGTTCTGCCTCGCAGACTCAGCGGTGTCAGTCTGGTTCGGCTGGCGAAGCAGGGCTCCTCATGCGGGCGCGGCCGGGTCTGGTCGGCCTGCGGAGGCTTGGTGGAGGTCCTGTCGGGCGGGCACAGGCTCGTTTGGGCCCGGCGACGGCCCCTTTGATAATGCGGGGCGGACGGCCTAGAATGAGAGATCGCGGCTGAGCACGCGGGACGGCTCGGCCTTGCGGGTTGAGGCGTGCGACGATGTCGGAAGTTCAGCAACAGGACGTGGAGTTCAGTACGGGGCGCCGGATAGAGCACCTTCCCGACGACGTGCAGGGGTGGCTGGACAAGACGCTTGCCCCCGGGGAGGCGATGTCCACGCTGCTTTTCTCGGACATCATGCCCAGCGGTGAGTTCGGGGAGCGCTGGGCCTTCCTGACGAACAGGCGGCTTCTGGTCCTGTCGCCCAACGGCAGCGAGGGTGACGCGGACATCGAGTTCGAGATCCCTCTGGGCGAGATCGAGGACGCCGAGGTGCGTCAGTACGTCGGTTCGAGCGCGCTCATCGTCACCGGCGCGGACGAGGGCTATGAGGTGGCGCGCTTCTCCCTCGGCTCCCACCAAGAAGCTTCCGACATGGTCCATTGCCTGAAGGAGATCGTGCGGGAGCACAAGGCGGGCATGCCCATCGAGAAGGTCCCCCCGCCGCCCCCGCGCGGGCCGGAGCACCGCTGCTCCAAGTGCGGCCGGGCCCTGAGCCGCTGGAGCGAGACCTGTCCCCATTGCATAGACCGCCGCCAGATTCTGAGGCGGTTGTTCTCCTACCTGATGCCCCACAAGTGGTACGCGTTGCTGGGGCTCAGCCTGACCCTCGGCATCACGGCCATGCAGCTGGTGCCGAACTTCCTGAACGGGCTGTTCATTGACAACGTGGTGATGGAGGGCGACGCAGCCCTCTTGCCGGTGCTCGTTGCGATCCTGATCGGCGTTTACGTGGGTTCGGCGGGCCTCTCCATGTTCCGCTCCTACGTGATGGCGTGGCTGGGCAATCGCGTCCTTCTGGACCTGCGAATCCAGGTCTACGAGCACCTGCAGTTGCTCAGGCTCAGCTACTACACCCGCCGGCAGACCGGCCGCATTATGTCGCGCGTCACGGGCGACCTCAGCCGCCTGCAGTACTTCATTGCGGAGGGTTTCCAGGAGATCCTCATCAACCTGGCGACCATGCTGCTGATCGCGACAATCCTGCTGGCCATGAGCCCACGGCTCTTCCTGCTGGCCCTTGCGCCGACGCCCATCATCGCAATAAGCACGTGGCTGTTCGGCCGCCGGATCCACCTTATCTACCATCGGCTCTGGAGACGTTGGGCCGGACTGAGCGCCATCCTGGCGGACACCATCCCTGGCATTCGCGTCGTCAAGTCCTTCGCCCAGGAGAAGCGCGAGGTCGGCCGCTTCAGCGCCTACAGCAGCGAGGTCTTCTCGCAGGAGCTTCAGGCGGCCAAGCTTTATTCGGGCTTCTTCCCCTTCGTCAGCCTGATGACGTCGCTGGGTTCGATCCTGCTGTTCGCCGTGGGCGGCTACATGGTGATCAGGGGCGCCACCACGCCGGGAACGCTGATCGTCTTCATCGGCTACCTGCGGCGCTTCTACATGCCGGTCCAGCAGTTCGGCCGGATGAACCACCGGCTTCAGCACTGCGTCACTTCTGCCGAGCGCGTATTCGAGATACTCGACTCCGATCCGGAGCCGCTGAACCGCACCGACGGCATCCTGCTGGACCCGGTGAAGGGCAAGGTGGAGTTCCGCGACGTTCGCTTCTCCTACGAGCCGGGCAAGTACGCGCTGGACGGCGTCTCCTTCGTGGTAGAGCCGGGTGAGATGATCGGCCTGGTCGGGCCGAGCGGCGCCGGCAAGAGCACGCTCGTTCACCTGATCACCCGCTTCTATGACGTGGACGAAGGCAAGATACTCATCGACGACCACGACATTCAGGACCTGAACCTGCGGCCGTTCCGCGAGAGCATCGGCGTGGTGCTTCAGGAGCCCTACCTGTTCCACGGCAGCGTGTGGGCCAACATCGCCTACGCCGATCCGGATGCCGCTCCTGATCGCATCATCGAAGCCGCTCGCGCGGCCAATGCGCACGACTTCATCCTGGCGTTGCCCGACGGCTACGACACGGTTATCGGCGAGCGGGGCCAGACGCTGTCCGGCGGCGAACGGCAACGCATTTCCATCGCACGCGCCGTGCTGCGTGACCCGCAGATACTGATTCTGGACGAGGCAACCGCCTCCGTTGACACAGAAACCGAAGTGCAGATCCAGACCGCCATCGAGCGCCTGGTGCAGGGCCGCACGACCTTTGCGATCGCGCACCGGCTCTCCACGCTGCGGAAGGCGCACCGTCTGATCGTGCTCGAGCGGGGCAAGTTGGTCGAGATCGGAACGCACGAAGAGCTGATCGAGACGGGCGGGCTCTACAGCCGCCTCTGCAAGCTCCAGTCCGAACTCTCCAAGATGCGTGTCTGGTGAGGTCCTTTCCATGTCGGACGAAGCCATTCAGAGCGAAGAGCTGGCGCCTGAAGCCCAGGACGAGTCCGGGGAGGAGGCGGCGACACCTTCGCACGGCCACGTCGAGCCAGAACGCATGAGGGTCTGGGAGGACCCGATGCGCCGGCTCTGCATCAGCGTCGACGGGCAGGAGCACGCCAATCTACGGCCCCGTCGCGTCTTCCCGCTCTCGAGCAAGGCGGATTACGTCAGCTTCCTGAATGAGAAGGGCAAGGAGGTGGCGCTGCTCACCAGTCCGCGCAAGCTGGACAAGGAGAGCCACAAGGCGCTTGAAGAAGCGCTCGGTCGAATGTATTACGTCGCCAAGATCACACGCGTGGACAGCATCAACGAGAAGTGGGGAGTTTCCCACTGGGAGGTGGAGACCGACCGCGGCTACGCCGCCTTCGAGGTGACGGACCGCAGCAGCATCCGCAACCTGGGACGCGGGCGCATGGTACTGGCCGACGCCGACGGCAACCGGTTTGAGATCGAGGACCTTTCCCGATTGGACGAGCGCAGCCAGGCGTTGGTCTTCGGCGAGACCTGAGTGGCCTGGACAGGGCCCTGCTCAGAGCGGATAATGGGAGAGAGGCGGCAGGTGTCGCTGGACCACTTGCCCGCCTTTGTTTTTTTCGATTCGGTTTCGGACGCAGGCCACAACAAAGGGCAGTTGCATGGGCGATGACACACTGGGAATGACTTATGAGATGCGCCGCCAGTCCCGGGGCGCAGAGCCACCGAAGGAGGGCCGGCCCTGGCGCCGCAGGCTGATCAGGGCTGGCATTGCCATCCTCTGCATCGCGGCCGTGGTGTCGGCCTACTTCATCTGGCGGTCCATTGCGTACGTCAGGACCGCCCGCGCCGAGGTCCGGGCCGAGTTCATCAAAGTTTCCACCCGCGTGGACGCGCCGATGCTCGAGCGCCATGTCAGGACCGGGGATCAGGTGACGGAAGGCCAGGAGCTGGCCCGATTGGACGACTCGGACTTCCGTGAGGCGCTGAACGCGGCGGAAGCCAGAGCGACCGCACGGGAGAGCGCGCACGAGCAGGCGAAGGCGCATGAGGTGCTTGTCGAAGAGGAGGTGCGACTCGACGTGGAACTTGCCGAGGCGGAGCTCGAACGGGCCGACGCGGCCGTTGCCAGCGCCGAGGCCTCCCTCAGGCTGCGGCAGGCCCGACTGGAGGGCGAGATCGCTCAGGCCGACGCGGAGGCCAAGCATGCAAGAGCCCTGCTGGACCGTACGCGGAAAGGGGCCCGAGCCGAGGAGATACAGGCCGCGGAAGCGAATCTCGCTTCGGCCAGGGCTCTTCAGAAGCTCTATGAGCTTGAGGTCCGGCAGTCGCAGCAGCTCGTCGGGGAGGGAATCGACTCGGCCCACGTGCTCGAGGTCAAGAAGACGCAGCTCGAGACCCAGAAGAACGCCGTGCGCCGGGCGGAGCTTGAACTCAAAATGCTGCGCGACGGGCCCACCGCCGAGGAGATCGAAGCTCAGGCCCAGACCCTGGCTTCCCGACAGGCCGCGCATGAGCTGGCCAAGGCCGGAACCGGAGAGGTCGAGCGCCTGAAGGCGGACCTGCGGATCAGAAAGGCCGAACTGGGGCAAGCACAGGCCAGGCTGGAGGAGATGCGGGCCACGAGCGCGGAACGCCTCAATCTCGTCGCCCAGGCCCTCAAAGCCGCCGAGGCGGAGCTGAACGCCGCCCGGGCTGATGTGCGGACCCGGCGCACTGAGCTCGGTTATACGATCCTGAGAAGCTCCGTCACCGGCACGGTGATGCGGACCTTCGACGAAGAAGGGGAGTTCTGCCGCAGGGGCGCGACCACCATGTTGGTCACCGACGACAGCAAGGGCCGATGGATACAGGGCCTCATCCGGGAGAGAGATAGCCGGCACGTCAAGGTCGGGCAGGCCGCCAAGGTCCGGATCGGGACCGATAGCCGAAAGTACTACAGGGCCGAGGTCACGGCCGTGGGGGGCGCCACCTTCTCGGCCACCAGCTCCAGGACCGAGTCCGCCGAGGAATCCGCCCAGTGGGGCATGCCGGGCCAGGTCGTGGTCCTTCTGGAACTGCTGGAGGAGCCCGAGCACACGCTGCTGCCCGGCACGTCTGCCCGTGCCATCATCCGCGTCTGGTGAGCCCGCCCACGCAGGAGCGTTGCGCCCCGCGCGCCTCGTGCGAGCGGTTGACGGTCAGGCAGCGTTTCGCTATCTTGTGGCCCTTCCACGACGGGACGCTGGCGGCGGCTGGGCTGCCCGATTGGGGATCGTGAACGAGGGAGGACGCGCCGTGACATCGCGAGGTCTTAAGGCTGTCAGTCTCTTGCTCCTGGCGGTCGTGTGCGTGCTGTTTGCGTCGTGCGCGGGCCCGAGGCGGGGCTCCGGGCCGACGGCTCACACTACGGTCCCCGCCGAAGATGTGGCCCATTCGCAGAGCGCCGTGGCTCCCGAGCTCCCACTTGCGGTGCGCGGGCCCGGCGCGGAACCCGTGGGCGAACCGCCCCAGCTTCCCCCTGAGCTGACGTTGCAGCATTGCCTCCGCCTGGCCCTCCAGAACAACAAGGACATACGCGTCGCCTGGTGGGGGGCGGATGCATCCGAGGCGCAGGTGGACGGCGCCCGCGGCGAGTTCGACCCCGAGGTCTTCATGGAACTCAGCCGCGGCAGGACCAACGCGCCGGTCGAGGCCGTCCCGCTGGAACGCACGGACACCTCCGACGGTGCCGTGAGTGCCGGCGTCAGGAAGCGCATCGTGACCGGCACCGACGTCGAGCTCTCCGCGTCCACGGATTACGAGCGGGACCTCGATCCGGACGATGAGACGTACATCAACCCCACCTATGGCCCCGACGTCAGACTGGTCCTCAGCCAGGACTTGCTGAGGAACTTCGGCGTCGACGTGAACCGCACCAACATCCTGATCGCGCAGAACAACTGGCAGATCTCCGCTGAGGAGCTCAGGAGCACCGTCATCCAGCGCCTGCTTGAGGTCGAGGAGGCGTACTGGGGCCTCTACTTCGCCCTTGCTGAGCTGAAGGTCAGGGAGATCCAGTTGCAGCTCGGCCAGGAATTGGTCCGCGTGGCCGATCTCCAGGAGGAGGTGGGCATCAGCGCGGCGATCGACGTGGTGAGGGCCGAGTCCCGCGCCGCCGAACGCGCCACGTCGATAATCGGTGGCCGGAACGACGTGGCCAGGAGCAGGCACCGTTTGCTGAGGGCGCTGGGCGTCGTCGACGTGGAACGCGTCCAGGCCGACTTCGAGCTTGTAGATGCACCGACGACGGAGACCTGTGAAACGGATGTGGCCGAAGCCCTGCAGGTCGCGCAAGCCCTGCGGCCCGACTACTTGCAGGCCAAGCTGGCCGTCGACAATGCCGGGCTCGAACGGAGCTTCTACCGGAACCAGCGGCTGCCGTCGTTGCAGCTCTTCGGCGAGTACGCGTTCGCCGGCCTGGCTGACGACATGGGCCAGAGCTGGGAGGTGCTCGACGACGGCGACCACAGGAGCTGGCTGCTGGGGCTGCGCTTCAGCTACCCCATACCGAACCGCACGGGGCGCTCGGACTACCGGGTCGCAGAGCTCCGCTATCGACAGGCGAAGCTGAGGTTGGACGCTCTGACCGAGCGGATCACCCGCGAGCTGGCGGACGCCCTGTCGGACCTTCACGCCGCCGAGGGGCGCATCGAGACCACGCGCAAGGCGAGGGAGCTTGCCGCGCGCCTGCTGGAGGCCGAGCAGAAGAGCTTCACGTTGGGCCGGTCGGACAGCCTGGACGTTCTGGCCGCTCAGGAGGCATTGGGCCGCGCCGAGACTGCGGAGGCGCGCGCGCAGGCCGATCACGCAACCGCCCTGACGCGCTTGTTCGCCGCGCAGGGGGACCTGCTGGAGCGCAAGGGCATCGCGTTTGCCAGACCCACGGAACGCTGACGGGCCCCGCCTGTCCCGCGCTTGAGCCACGTCAGCGGCAACGCCCTCGCAGCCCGCACGCGCCGGAAGGAGACTCGCACCATGGCCGAATCCCCGTTTTCCGTCCCCCTCGAACCCGACTGGCAGGGCCTCGTCCGCTGCATCATGCGCGAAGGGACGCCGGCCCGCGTCCACCACGTGGAGCTTTTCCTGGACTGGGAGGTCCAGGAGGAAGCGTGCCGCCGATACGGCGTCCTGGACGGGCTGGACCCCGGCGCTCCCGAATTCATGTTCAGGCGGCAGGTGGCCGTGCAGCGTTTCCTGGGATATGACTACGTGCGCTGCGGGCTGGACGGCCTCGAGATGCCGCTCAAACGCATGTCCATCCAGGACACGGCGGCTCTGGAGCGGCAGGGCGGCCGGAACTACATGGAGGAGCACGCCGGCCCCATCACCAACTGGGACGAGTTCGAGGCGTACCCCTGGCCCGACGCCGAGGCGGCCTCCACGCGCTCGCTCGAGTGGTACTCTCAGAACCTGCCCGACGACATGTGCATCATCGGCAGCGGCGGGTTCGCCCACTTCGCCGAGCACCTCACGTGGCTGATGGGCTACGAGACCCTGTGCTACTCGCTTTACGACCGGCGCGACCTGGTCAAGGCCATCGGGGAGCGGCTGTTGGAGATGTACCGCGTCGTGGTGCGGCGCATGTTGGAGTTCGACCGCGTGGCGATGGTCATGGGCAGCGACGACATGGGGTTCCGCACCGCCACGCTGATCAGCCCGGACGACATGCGCGAGTTCGTTCTGCCCGGGCACAAGCTCATGGCCGAGACCTCCCACGAGGCGGGCAGGCCCTACCTGCTGCACTCCTGCGGCAACCTGGAAGAGATCATGGAGGACCTGATCGAGGATGTGGGGATCGATGCTAAGCACTCGTTTGAGGACGTGATCGAGCCTTTCGAAGAGACCTACGAGAAGTACGGCGACCGCATCGCGCTTCTGGGCGGCATCGACGTCGACTTCCTCTGCCGTGCCGATGAGGAGCAGATCCGCCGCCGCGTGCGCCATACCTTGGAGAAGTGCCTGCCCGGCGGGGGCTACTGCCTGGGCTCCGGCAACAGCCTGGCCAACTACATCCCCTTCGACAACTACATGGCCATGCTCGACGAGGGACGCAAGTTCGCTGCCTCGCCCTGATCCCTTGAGCGCGCCGGGCACGGGCTGCTTCATGATGGTGATCGATGTGCTGTACGGCGCCGTCGTCGTCCGGGGGCAGGGAGCCCGAACCGTCGCGAACGGCGGCTTCCAGTCTGTAGCTGTGCGGCGTGCCGCCGTGCAATACGCTCGAAGGCTCCTGTATCTGGCAAGGCGTTCGTTGGGCGCTCGGGAGGCCTGCTATGCCGACCTTTCGCTTCGAAGCGATGGACTCGACGGGCGAAGACCAAGCGGGCCACATACAGGCTGCGAGCCCCGATGAAGCAATGCAGGTGCTTCGTGGCCGTGGTCTGTTTGTGGTGGCGCTGGATGAGGTGACGGAAAGCAGTGACGAAGCGGGGGCTGCCGGATCGTCGGCTACTGCATCGGATTCGGTCGCGCCGAAGAGCAACGGCGCCAACACGGGCCGGGGGTCTCTGGGCTGGCGGGGGGGCCTTATTGTCACCGCGGTTGGCCTGGTGTGCGCGGCGGTCGGTCTCTGTGGCGTGCTCGACTCGGCATTGTTTAGCATCCGGGCAGAGCGTGCGGATGCGATTGTCGTCGATCTCGATCAGACGGGAGAGGTCCCCATTGACATTCTGGAGTTCGCGGCCTTGGGACGCCAATACCGAACCGGGCCTCGCGGAACGTTCGGAGTGACCTGGGAGCTGAGCCGCCCCCTCGGATCGACAGTTCCCGTTCTGTACGCGCCAGACCATCCTGAGGATGCGCGTTTGGCGGCCTTTGTCCCACAGTTTTCCATACCACTCATCCTGCTTGTCCTGGGCCTTATGTTCACTTCGGCCGGCGTGCTGGTGCTCCGTTACGGCCGGCGGATAGCCTGAGCGAGGCGGGATGGGCAACATCGCCTCGGAGCAGGCACCGGATGCGAACCACCTAGAAGCCATGTGAGCTGGCCGTGACGATTCAAGTCCGCTAAGGTAGACTGTCGGGCGTTGAATGACTCGTTTCTCGGACGGGGGGACTCGACAGTGAACGCACGGAAGGCAGGGATGCGCGGAACGCTTGCCGTCTTGCTGGCATGTTGCACTCTCGTTTGCGGCTGCTTCAAGCATACGGGAACAATAGCGCTGGAGGCGCGCTCGCTGGAGAAGATCCTCCAGGACTCCGGTGTGGGTAGGCAGCAGTTCGATCCGCAGGACCCCCTCCTGCAGAGACGCGCGGTGTTTGTGGCAGGTCCTCTTTCTCTTCTTTCTGCCCACGCCATTTGCCAGCAGCTTGTCTACCTCGATGGTCTGTCTGCGGAGGAGCCCATCAAGCTGCTCATTAACTCGCCGGGCGGCGACGGGGCGGCATACCTGTCCATCAGGACCGTCATGACGGGCATCGAAGCGCCCGTGGAAACCGTGAACGTGGGCTTCTGCGGATCGGCTGCCGCCCTGCTCTTCCAGTCGGCGACCGGGAAGCGCTACGCCGTGGAGGGATCCATGTTCATGCTCCACGAGCCGAAAGGGGACCCCGACGAGCTTGCGAAGACGGCCCGCGAGCACCAGGAAGAGCTTCTGCGGTCACGGTGCCGCCTGCCGGAGGAATGGCTCCCGTTGGGAAAGCGCACCTTCACATTCTCGGCGGAGGAGGCCCTGGAGTACCAGTTCGTGGACGCGGTGCTCCCCGAGCTGAACCTCTGACCTTGGTGTGTCGCACAGTGCATGGGCACCCCTGCAGGGCGCTCCCGAAGTATGGCGGATGGTGCCATGGCGAAGCCTCGTGCGGAGTACATTATGGCAACTGAGGATAGAGAGTGCCAAGACCAGGGGCATCCTTTTCCGCCATTGAGACCCGACGTCGCGATTGTGGAGACGAAGTGCAAGATAGACCACATAGACTGCATGGAACTGCAATGGTGGTTTGCCATTCCCCGGTTGGGCGACCGCACGATGTACGCCTCGTACGAAGTGGACACGGGGGAGCTGAGCGCCGTGACGAAGATGATCGCGACAACGCCCGCTCAGGTTCATGGACTTGATTGCGTCGAGATCGGTGTCAGCGAATGGTCACCGGTTGATGGTTGGCACCCGATGGTTAGCTCGTTTTACTGCACGAGCGCGCGAGGCGAAAGCAAGTGGCTTGCGGTCATTACCAGCCGTCAAGGCAGGAAGGTGCTGTCCACTTTCCGTGATGAAGGCTTTGAGCAGAACTGGGGAGGATGTGGGAAGCAGCGGCTCCATGACGACGGCCGCTATCAGGCCCAGGCGGACGGTTCCTACAGGTTGGCGGACCGGAAGGGGCTCGGGGCCGGCGTGTATGACGTTGCCATAGGGGAGGCCTGCTTCCGTTGTCTTCGGGTCTTGGACCCGGGGGGCTCGGTGAGCGAATACGACGAACTTAGCGAAGCATACGTTGATGAGGGGACGGGGCGAACAGTGCTCTATCGGCAGTATCGGGGGCGATTGATGACGGCGGAGAAGGGCGATCTGACGCAGAAGTATCCGGCCAACTGCCGAATTGACATTGACGGCTGTGTGTATGTGCAATGTGACTGCACGGGTAGGGCCCACGACGTCATTACTCACACGGCATTGAAGATCTGACAGGCGAGCCTTCAGGCGCTGGCTGATCAAGCCCGGTTGTGCGGAAACACGCCGTCTCCGTGCATCGGGCTTTCCGTTTGGCAGGAGCCGTTCTTGACGGAGATGGACGCGCTCTGCCCTTCGACTTCGCCCCTCGACGTTACTCGGGGCACTGAGTACATCGATGGGCTCAGGGCGGTGAGCCTGTCGAACCGCTGCGACGCCTGAAGGGCCTGCGACATCGATCCTGGCCTCGGGCTTGCTGGCTCACGGCGCGGGCGTGAGCAGGCCGAGGCGCCAGGGGGTCTCGCTCCTGCCCTGCACCCCAGCTCAGGTCCGCTCAGGCCTTGATTCGCTCGACCTCGCGCCCCACGCGTCCGTGAACGAGATCATAGGTGGTCTGAAGGTTCATCCAGAACTGCGGCGTGGTCCCCAGCGCCTGGCTGAACAGCCAGGCCGTCTGCGGCGTGACCGCGCGCCTGCCGTTCACGATCTCGTTGACGCGCTTGAAGCTCACGCCGATGTGCTCGGCGAAGGCCGACTGGGTGAGGCCCATCGGCTTGAGAAACTCCTCGAGCAGCATCTCGCCCGGATGGGTCGGATCCTTAGGAAGCCTGGCGCCCATAGCTTCACCTCGTCTCATCGGCCGTCAGTGGTAGTCCGTCAACTCGACTTCGTAAGCGGCATCACGCTCCCAGCGAAACACGAGCCGCCACTGGTCGCTAACCCGTATGCTGTGATAGCCTTTTCGGTCGCCCTTCAACGCTTCAAGCCTGTTGCCCGGCGGGGCCCGGAGGTCCCTGAGGTCTGCGGCGCTCAACAGCTGGTCGAGCTTTCGGCGGAGCACCTTGTGCATGGCCGCCGGTATCCGCAGGGCACGCCGGCTGGGGCCCTGGTAGTAGAACGCCTCCAGGTCCGAATCCTTGAAGCTTCCTATCATCCTGGCCCCATCACCTTTGTCTAGGACACTATACCGGATAGCGTCCTGTCACGCAAGCGCCATCGGACGTTGATGAGGGCCGCATCGCCAGGTGCATGCACTCGCAGAGGCCCACCTGTCAGGCCCTGTTCCACAGTGCCACTGGACTTCGGCCGCCCCTCTGCGAGAGAATCCCGGGCCAATTCGCCGGGGCGGTCTCAACGCGCCGGGGCGAGTAGGCCCAGGCGCCAGGGGATATCGCCGTAGCTTCTGCCCCGCATCTCCGCGTCGGTGACGCCCTGGAAGAGGAGCCGCAGGTCGCCGGGATCCACTTCGAGGCGCTGGTCGTGCCCGGCCCGGATCAGTTCCCCGTGGCTGATGGAATCCGTCCAGTGCGGCCCGGCGTCGCGCACATTCGCCGCGCCGGCGAACGGGTTCTCCCTTGTCGCGGCCAGCGGCGTCCAGTCGCCGTCCAGCCGGTCCGCCACGTAAGCCTTGTAATAGCGGCGCGCGCCGGCCTGCGCCTCGATGACGGCCAGGAACTTGTCCATGCCCCGCAGGTGGTAGACGTGCCCGGCCTCAAAGATGTCGGCCTGGAGGACGACCTCGGGCCGGCTCCACCCGTGCGGGAAGTCATCGAGCGCGGTATCCGCCCGCCACATCCGCCCGTCCAGCGACGTGAAGAACAGGTGCGCCCGCTCCTCGTCGCAGATCACCCAGAAGTCTATCCACATCTTGACGTTGTCCGGGTGCTCGGCGAAGAGGAGCCGCGACGCGCTCCACGAGGTCGGGTCGGCGACGTCCGTGCTCGTCGAGTAAGCCGGCTGGAGCGCGGGCTTGCGCGACTGGTCGACTACCTGGTGGATCAGATACCACTTCCCGTGCGGCGCGAAGTAGAAGACCTGCGGCGCGCAGAAGTAGCCGTCGTTGAACGTCAGCACGTGCCGCTCGGCCGAGTCCGCGTGCTCCCAGTCCTCGAATGACAGGTACTCGATCTGGTGCGTGCGCGTCCGGCTGCGGATCGAGCAGAACAGGTGCCACCGTCCGCCATAGCGCACGATTGTGGGGTCCTTGATCGCGTGGCACGGGTCGTCCGGCCGATCGGCAGGCGACACCAGGGGCGAGCCGACCACCCACTCGAACCTTGGCGGCAGTTCCCGCTCGCCCATCTCCCCTCTCCGGGCTGCAAGCGCCCAGATGCAGGCCGCAGCCCCGAGCAACATGGCCGTCAGGCGCAACATGGCGCGTTAGCTCCACCCAAGACCCGGTTGCGGATATCATACGTCCCGGAGGCGACGCGGGCAAGCCAGGCGGCCACTGGCTCTGTCCGGCGGGCACGGGCGCTGCTTCTTCATTGCCCTCATCATCGTGGAGGCGTTCGTGGGCGGGGTCTCCACCATCGTGCGCACGATTACGGCCGGCGCTGTGCCCGGTTTCTGAAAGGCTCATCGCGCCGCGCTTCTTTGAACTGGCCGCGCCCCCTGCCTATACTCCTCGCGTCTGCTGCGAGCCGGTGACACCAAACTACCGGACCCTCTGCCCATGACCTGGCGCGCTTTCATCATCGGCCTTGTCGCGGTCGTCGGCATCGCCCTACTCGACCCCTACACGTCTTTCAACAAGGGCTACGGGTGGAACACGCAGAGCCACTTCCCCGCCGGGGCCGGCTTCGCGCTGGTGGTGGTCACTATCGGCCTGAACGCGGGCATCAAACTCATCCGAAGAAGGGCCGCCCTGACCCATGCGGAGCTGATGCTGGTCTGGTGCATGTTGATCGTGGGCTGCGCAGTGCCGTCGAACCTGATGCGCTTCTGGCCGCCCGTGCTGGCCGCGCCCGCCTACCTGGGCCGGCGGCCCGACATCGCGTGGCAGGAGACGGCCTTGAAGGCCGCGCCAGAGACGCTGCTGATGACCAAGGACCCCAAGTCCGTGGCGGTCAAGCAGTTCTTCGAGGGATGGCGCGAACGGGAGGGCCGCGTGCCGTGGATGCGGTGGCTGGCGCCTATGAGCCGCTGGGCCGTTCTGATGGCCTTCTTCTACCTGGCCACGTTCTTCCTGTGTGCCATCCTCAGGCGGCAGTGGGTCGACAGGGAGCGGCTCCAGTTCCCCCTGGCGCGAGTTCCGCTCGACTTTGCCGAGGGCAGCGAGGGCGGCCGTCTGCTGCCGCCCGTGTTCGCAAGCCGGGCGTTCGTGATAGGGCTCGCCGGCGCGGCGGGGTTGAGGCTCGTGCGCACGCTCCCCGTCGTCTTCGGGGGCGAGACTCCCTGGAACCTTGCCGTTCCCCTTCAGGACGTGTTCCAACAGACCCCCCTTGCGCAGCTATCCTTCGCGAACTTCGGCCTGAACTGGATGCCGATCGGCCTAGCCTTCCTGGTGCCGGCCGACGTCTCGCTCAGCATCTGGCTGTTCTACCTGTTGGGCCGGATCGAGCTGCAGGTGACCGCGTGGCTCGGCTCTCCGCTCTACTACGGCGGGACCTACAGCGAGCTCATGCGCTGGCAGCGGTTCGGCGCTTACGTCGCCTTCACCGTGGGGGCATTGTTCATGGCAAGGCGCCATCTGGCCGCGGTGGCGAGGACGGCGTTCGGCCGCGGCGCACCGGATGAGGACGCCGGAGAGCCGGTCGGCTACCGGCTCAGCTTCTGGGGCCTGGCAGTCTGCTGCGCCGGAGCGATCGGCTGGTTTGCCTGGTACGGGGTAAGCGTTTGGGCGGCCGTGGCACTACTCGCCCTGCTGCTGTGCATCCAGTTCGTGCACGCCCGGGTCGTTTCGCAGAGCGGCATCTACCGCACCTCGCCGCTGGCGCAGGGGCCGACGCTGCTGAACGCTCTGGCCTTCGGGCGGCTC
>Ga0114922_10000674_pt1 | contig 32760 bp, 24 predicted proteins | sample AartaG_FD_100975 | JGI IMG/M metagenome (GOLD analysis project Ga0114922, IMG submission 100975) | Deep subsurface microbial communities from Aarhus Bay to uncover new lineages of life (NeLLi) - Aarhus_00045 metaG | ecosystem: Environmental > Aquatic > Marine > Oceanic > Sediment | place... | reverse complement strand
CCTCGGAAGTGTTTATCCCATCCCTTACGGAGCATTGAATACGGCAGCAGAAAAGTCATGTTTATGCCAACTGCCGTTGCGGCAGCGCTTATCATCACGTCACGCTGCTCACTTACGATTCTGTCAGTCCAGAACGACCTGAACTGGGATTCGACAGCACCGATGAAGGGTGCAAAGCGTTCCGCAGGCGAAAAGAGCAGCCTGGGGTTCGGGACCAGTCCTCGCAGAATCCGGCTCCAGTCGAGAGCTCCCTCGACGCTCATCTTGATTACCACGCCGAAGAAGCACAGTACTATCACGCTGACTACGAGCTTAACGATGATTTCGAATACCTTCGCGCCCCGCCCACCGACGCTATAGAGCATAACTGCCGTAATAGCAAGGGCTAGCATCGCACCGCCCGCAACCAGTTTGCCCCAGGGATCCGGCATTACTTCAACACCAACGATGTTGGGCAGGAGATTCTGCTGAAGCGCGGCAGTCCCCAAGGCGAACTGCGGCATGGACCACACGAGATTGGCCATCATCGAGGCTATCAGCCAACCCCAGCCCAAAACAGGATTGACGTGTTCGTTAATGGCGCGAAACGGGCGCTTTCCCGTCGACAGCGTCACGTATGCGATTGCGCTGAGCATAACAATGCCCAGGATCATCATCAAAGGCTGCAACCACATTAAGCTGAAACCCACGAGCACTCCAAGGTACAGGCTGGACGATAGTGAGCCGCCACCGAGCGTAATCCCGCTTTGCAGCCAACCGGGTCCGGAGAGTCTCAGATACGCTTTCAGCGTCGCCGCACGACCCTTCTGCCCGGCATCGATCAGCAGCTTGCGGTCCCTTTCGATGCGGGGATTAATTGAAATAGTTGATTCCTTTGCAGAATCGCGCTCCACGTACTCCTCCTCGTCTCTCAGCGCTCGGTGAAACCGGCGCGCAACTCCATGTGCGCTGTCAGTACCCTAGAAGGCCTTGACGGGGACTTCGGCGCCGGCCTTTTCGGCTGAGACGTATGCACTGTAAATGGTCGATATGCAGTCCGCCGCAAGATGACTGTCACTCTCCAGTTGCTCCCCGTACGCTGCCGTCCGGTAAAACGCTTCTATCTCCTGCGGGTAACCGGTAAACCAATCCTCGTCCGGCGATGGATTGGACCATCCTTGTTTCGTGCCGATCTTCTCCACCACGTAGATGTCCTTGAAGTTCTCCTCCACGGGATTGTACGTCTGCATCGCCGTGTTCGGGTTGATATTGCAGACAGTTCGATGATTGTTTGCGGCGACCTCAATCCAGTTGTGAATACCGCCGACGAGAACGTCGGAAGAGATGATGTCCGCGACGGTACCGTCCTCGAACACAACGTGCATCAGAGAAAGATCGTCTATGTCGTGATAGTCCGTGCGAATATGTCCCTCGTCCCGGAAACCCTCCATCCTTGTCAGTGCGTGTACGCGAGCCGAGACAGCCTTCGGGCGAATCGGCTTGCCGTCGCGGGCTTTCCCTTCCACTCGTTTGAGATAAAGGGCAGCCGTCAATGGATGGCATCCTTTGCTGATCATCACACCGCCGCCCGCGAACTTCCAGAACCCGTAGTACGCTGCGTGCGACCCTGAATGGGCTTCCTCGCCGTGCATCCAAAGGATCTGCGCGCCGGTCTTCTCTATGATCTCACGTTCCTTCTGAATCGACGGCGCATATACCCAGTTCTCAGCATAGAGGATCCTGCCTTTGCTCTTCTGTTCAGCTTCGAGAATGCGCTCGACGCTTGCCAGGGCATGATCTAGTGCGTCTTGCTTGGGGAAGCTCTGGCCATTGAAATCTTCCGAACCGTCTCCAAAGTAACCGGTAAGCGGCTTCTCCACAATCACAAACTTGTCGTTCTCGAGCGCGGCAATCGCAATAGACTCATGAAACGCGGCTGGTGCACAACAGTGTACCACGTCCACATTGTCTACCAGTTCTGCCAGGCTGCCAAACGCGCGAATCCCACGCTCCTGGGCGTACGATTCTGCCTGTTCGGTATCAACTCCATACACCCCTTCGACGACCACGCTTGTGCCATAGACTTTCTGCAGCGCTTCAAAATGGAAAGTCGCCGAAAAACCTGCGCCGACTATGCCCGCCCTAACGGTCTTCTTATCCAATCCCGCTTTCATTCATCTTTCCTCCGGGAACATCCCTCAGTTTCTTGAATCCTCCTGCGCCTTCGCGATCATGCGCTTCCACAGGTCATGCTGCTCAACAATCGCCTCGACACCGCCCTTCAGTTCCGAGTGGGCTTCCAGAAGCACCCAGCCCTTATAGCCCATCTTCACGAACAGGGTCATGAGCGCTTGGTACGGATACGTGCCAACATTCATCTCGCGCACGTGCGCCGTCGCGCCGAAGCGCTCCTTCACCAGATTGAAGTTGTATTCCAATCCCTTACCGTCAAGATCCTGCGGATTACAGTTCCAGCATATGGCCACATTGGGATGGTCAGTTACCTCCAGTACCTTCTTCATAACCGGCAGCCGAGCGAAGTCGCCATGAACCTCCAGGCGGATCTGCTGACCGTACTCGGCACTAAACGCCGCGAGCATGTTCAACGATTTGCCTATTTGCTCGATCGTCTTTTCATGCGGCACACCCTCGTGGAAACTGTCCGGCTTGACCTTGACGCCCGAACCGCCAACATCATGGCTTAACTTAACGAAGGCTTTGGTGGCCTCGATAGCCTTCTTGAGCTTAGCGGGATCCGGATCGTCGAAACGCTCGTTACTGCCCAGTCCTACCAGCACCACAGGGCTGTCCTTGAAACGCTTCTTCACCTCGCTGCGCTGCTGCGCATTCAGGTTAGGCTCTACACCGTGCGCGTGCGTCGTTCGCAGCTCGACACCAAGCACCTTGGCCTTTTCGCAATTGGCGATCAGCGTCGGCAGGTCCCAATCCCTGCCCCACTGGTAAGTGACCAGCCCGAACTTCATTCTGGACCTGGACCTTTCAGAGGCCAGCGCTGTAGCCAGCGGGCCGGCCGCGCCAAGCCCTATCGACAGCCTGAGAACATCACGACGAGACAGTCGTTTCCTCTTCTTTGACGGTAATACGTTCACGCTTAGTCTCCCTGGCTGACGCACTTATTCCAGTGGGGTCCACGTTTCCTGTCATTCTAGATGTAGTCCCGGCCATTGTCAAGAAGGAAACAAAGAATGGGGCGCAGTGCGAGATGGTTTACGTTGGCTACGTCTCATCAGGTGCACCCGGTCTGGGCACTGGTCCTACTGGATACTCAAGACTGAAGTCGAGTACATCCGGCCCGATTTTCAGATCCGTCTCCAGTGCCTTCGTATATGAAAGCCGCTGGCCCGTATAGGCCGACATCCGGCCCATGATCGCCGTCATCGTACTCTCGGCCACCCGTTGCCCTTCATGATAGTACGGTCCCGTACCTGTAATGCTGTTGACGAGGTCAATGTGTTCCTGGACGTACGGGTTGATACCTTCTTCGCCCATATCCAGACAGTTGCTCTTGCCTTTGCTGCCGTATACGGTCTCGAGCACGCTGTCAGTCGACTCGTACCAGTGGCGCGAGAGACTCCACATGCGGACGCCGTTCGGGTACTCATACTCGCAGGAGAAATGGTCGAAAATATCGCCGTATTTCTCCACGGGCGGCTTCCAGGCACGTCCGCCAGATGCCAGGACGTTGCGCGGCGGCCCGCCCATCACCCAATTGCACGTGTCGAGGTTATGGATATGCTGCTCGACGATATTGTCACCACAACACCAGCAGTAACTGTACCAGTTACGCAGCCGATATTCGAGATCACTCATTCCCGGCTTGCGATCGTGCACCCATGGCAGTGGAACGCAATAGTGAGCACGCAGCGCGATCACGTCGCCGATAGCACCGTCCTGGATCTTCTTCACGGTTTCGATGTACTCCCTCTGATGCCGGCGGTGGGTTCCCGCCACGAACGAGAGCCCCCTTTCTTTGTGCTTCTTCGCCGCAGCCATAACCTGGCGTATGCCCACGGGATCTACTGCTACCGGTTTCTCGGCAAAGATGTGTTTTCCTGCTTCGACCGCCGCTACTATGTGTTTCGGCCGGCCATACGGCGGCGTGCATTCGAGGATAATGTCAATGTCAGTAGCCAGAATCTTTTTGTACGCGTCGACACCGACAAAACAGAGTTCATCCTCGACGTCGAACTTTGACTGTACCTTCGGATCTTCACGTCCCGCAATGTGCTTCCTTGAATTATCGAGCCGGTCCTGGAACATGTCGGCCATGGCGATAAGCTTGACATTGTTATCGCTTTCGAGAATGTTAATGGCGGCACCTGTACCCCTGCCGCCACAGCCTAGCAGCCCGACTTTCAGCGTGTCTACGTTTGTCTCAGCGCGAGCCGATCTTGAACTTACGATTGCGAACCCTGCTATCGCCGACGTTTTCGCGAAATCTCGTCGAGTCATCGTACCAGACGCCGTAGTTCCCTCGACGCTGCGTTCAGAAGTTTTCTTCATTACGTTTCTCTTTTCAACCAGCGTGCCCCTCAAGGCACCCCACTGAACATCAGTTTATCTCACGCTCTGGCTGTCCACAGCCGTATCTATTCCGTGTCCTGCCACTCACCGTCGGGATCGCAGGTAACTTCATCTCCAAAACAGGCGACCGGGTCTCGCATCACTCTTTTCATCTCTTCTATCCGGTAGCCGAATCCCGGACCTTTCAAAGTCGAGAGGTCCACTTGCCCGTTTCGCCTTTGATAGAGCCCCGGATGGACTTCAGCTTCCGGCGCGGACGCTTCCGGATAGAACTGCATCGCATTGGTCTCGACACCCATTATGGTACCGGCGTGCGCTGCCAGCAGGACGTGTGGTATCTGGGCCAGCATAGGATTGGTCAGGTCCTGAACCATAAGCGCCATCCCGTGCGCTTTCGCCCAGCATAGGCTCAGTAGCGCGCCTGTCTGAGTCTTGCATGTTTTCAACGCCACGCCGGTCCATCCAAGGCTTCGACCCAGCCTGATCATCTTCCAGTCGTGCGCGCTTTCATCCATGAACAGAAGCTTGCGCGCGGACACCGTGTGGACGTCAATTCTGTGACTCTCCAAGTCGTAAGGGAAAGGCTGTTCCACGTAGAGAATCATTTTGTGAATGCGTGGATGCTCGATAGCCAGTTGGTCGAGAATATCGTTCACATATGCAGGCTGAGTTACCGTGCAGTTGAAATCGGTCGTCAACCATGACACGCTGTGCTCGATCGCTATCTGGCCAATCTTCACCACGCGCTCGTAATCCCACTCCGGATCGTTCCCACGCAGTTTCACCTTCAAGCATTTCAGCCCGTCCCGCTCAATCCAGTCCGGGAGCACTACAGGGTAACCGTCATCGGGCTCGGTTCCCGTCAGCTCGGCAGCATCGAGAAGATCCATCCCGCCAACGAGATGCCATGCCGGCAGAACGTCCGCTCTGGGGTAGATCAGAAAATCAGCGGGATACTTGCCGGCAAACGAGACGTCAGCGTCTGCAGCGGGCTCAAGTAACGCTGACAGGTCAACGTTCATAAACTCGTTGTCATAGGTTGAGTATATATCTCGATTCAGGAGCTTCCCATAGGCGTCATGCAGTGCAATGTCAAACGCCGAGCAGCATATCAGCGCCGCCAGCCATGGCATCGGTTCGGCTTGTTCACCCCTGCTCTCGTTCAGTTGACTCAGCAACGACGGCAGCTTGGCTTCCATAAACTGGTGGCCCAGTTCGATCGGATGCCCATATCGATCGAGTGCCGCCCAGGCCTCTGCGAGACTACCGCAGAACGCTTGCATAGTCTCACATCGTTCTTGGTACGACAGATTGCTTGGCCACGCCCATTGGACGCTGAGCGGGGTTTCCCCCCATCCTTCAGACTTTTCGCCGTGCCGATTGGTGACCGTCACGCCCACGCGGGCGCATACCACGGAGGTGAGAGTTTCCGGGCCAAACTTGAGCGGGACCCTTGTCTCAACGGGAATAAAGAACACCCTTGTCGCTACCGGAGTAACATCAAAGTCCATCTCTCACGTGTCGCCGCCTCAGTGTCGAGCACACTGCGGAATTGGGAGTATATTCCAAACGCGCCGGTTTTTCCGTCGTGTAGCTGCAACCGCACTACTTATTCGGCATCTTGATCCATTTCTGTTTGGCTTTGCTGCTCTTGACCACCGTCTCGATGAAGAGCATACCCCGCACCCCGTCGTCTACCGACGGGAAGTCGAGCGCAAGCGGATCGGGCTTCTCTCGCAGAATGCGGGCACGGATTGTGTCAGACGCGTTGCGATAGATGTTGGCGTTCGCCTCTATGTACGCTTCCGGATGGCCAGAAGGTACGCGGGTGGCGCGTGCGGCTGCGGGACTTCTCGCGCCGACGTAATCGTTACCGCGACGCCACACCTGGACAGGCCCGTCCGGCACCTTCACATAGAGGTAGTTCGGATGTTCCTGATGCCACTCAAGACCGCCCTTCTCTCCATAGATCCAGATGGCCAGACCGTTTTCCTCGCCAATCGAGATCTGGCTGGCGTGCAGGACACCTTTGGCTCCCTTCTGGAAACGCAGCAGCGCGTTGCCGTCATCATCCAGTCTTCGACCCTTGACATAGGTTGTCAGGTCAGCGCATATCTCGACTATCTTCAGCCCGGTGATATACTCCGCCGTGTGCGCGGCATGGCTGCCGATATCGGCCATGCAGCAGGATATGCCGCTCTGTCTCGGATCTGTTCGCCACTCGGCCTGCTGATTGTGCACCTCGGTGGCGAGCCAGCCCTGCGGGTATATGGCGACAATCTTGCGGATCTTGCCCAGGTCGCCCTGCTGCGCCATGTCCCTCGCGAGTTTGACCATGGGATAGCCCGAGTAACAGTGGTTAAGCGCAAACACCCTGCGCGTCTTCCTGACAATCTCTTTAAGTTTGCGGGCTTCCTTGACGTCCATCGTCATCGGTTTCTCGCATACCACGTGGAAACCGGCCTCCATGAAATCCCGGGCGATAGGGAAATGCCAGTCGTTGGGCGTCGTGATCGAGACGAAATCGATTCGCTCACCCACCGGCAGGTTAAGTTCTTTCTCGATCATTTGCCCATAGTCGGTGTACGTGCGTTTCGAACTTATGTTCTGCTCGCGGCCCATCTGCTTGGACTTGCGCGGATTGATGTCAAAACATCCGGCCACCAGTTCGATACCTCCGTCCATGCGCGCGGCTTTACGGTGCACTTCGCCGATGAACGCGCCCGGACCGCCACCGATCAAACCCCATTTCAGATTGCGGTTAAGTCTCGCCATTGCCCCTTCCTCCTTTCCATACTAGATATACTCGTTCAGGATATTCTCCATTAACTCCTGCTTTCCGCTCTGGACCTCAGGTTCCCCATGTTCCAGAGTGTAAGCTTCAAGTTCGTCAAAACCAACACTGCCGCTCTCAATTTGGGAACCGATACCTGTGTCCCACCCCGCGTATCGGCCCCTGACCATTTCCTCAAGACCCTTATCGTCGATGATTCTCGCGGCGTTCTTCAAGCCGCGAGCGAATGTGTCCATGGCGCCGATATGGGCGTGGAAGAGATCTTCGAGATCTATCGACTGGCGGCGAACCTTGGCGTCGAAATTCAAGCCGCCTGTAGTGAACCCACCGCCCCGAAGAATTGTGTGCATCGCCAACGTCGTGTCGTAAACGTTCGTGGGGAACTGGTCGGTGTCCCACCCGAGCAGAAGGTCGCCGCGATTGGCGTCAACTGATCCCAGAACGCCTTGCGCAACGCAGAACTCCAGCTCGTGGTGAAACGTGTGTCCGGCAAGCGTAGCGTGGTTGGCCTCAATGTTCAGCTTGAAATCCTTCTCCAGCCCGTTTTTGAGGAGAAAACCGTAGATATTCCCCGCGTCAAAATCGTACTGGTGCGTTGTTGGCTCCATCGGCTTGGGCTCGATGAGCAGTTGCCCGTCGAAACCGAGCTTCTTCTTGTAGTCGACAGCCATGCGCAGAAAGCGAGCCAGATGATCGAGCTCGCGTTTCAGGTCCGTGTTGAGCAGGGTTTCGTACCCTTCGCGACCTCCCCAGAAGACATAACCTGCTCCACCAAGGCGCTGGCTAATCTCCATGGCCTTCTTCACCTGACTTGCCGCGTAGGCAAACACGGCAGGGGAAGGGTTCGTCGACGCCCCGGCCATAAAGCGCCGATGGGAAAACGCATTGGTAGTGCCCCAAAGAAGTTTCGAGCCCGTATCCTGCTGCAGACTCTCAGCCAGATCAACGATCTTATCGAGACGTTTGTTGGTCTCGGCCAGATTGTCCGCCTCGGGAGCGATGTCACGGTCATGGAAACACCAGAAGTCGACACCCAGTTTGGTGAGAAATTCGAACATCGCACGCATCGTCATCTCAGCGGCTTCCATCGGATCGTTTGGTTCGTCCCAAGGTCGAATCTGTGTTCCCGGGCCGAAAGGGTCGTCCCCTGTAGCCTTGAACGTATGCCAGAAGCACACGGCAAAACGCAGGTGTTCAGCCATCGTTTTTCCAAGCACCTCTTCCTTGGCGTCATAGTGCTTGAACGCAAAGGGATTCTTCGATTTTGGGCCCTCGAACTTGATCTTCGGCACGGACGGAAAAATATCCAAGGCAGGTCACCTTCCTTTCATTGCAGTTACCAGGCCCCGCATCAACAGGGCTCGCCCCCCCACAACTTCACACTGGAGGTCCTATGAACTCACCAACGACGCGTCAAGCTACTCGCTGAACGCCGCGTCAAATGCCACACCCGACGGTTTGAAATCCACCGACCTGACAAACTCGCACGCCTCGCTGGCACCATGCTCGCGGTCCATGCCGGAGTCCTCCCACTCGACTGAGAGCGGGCCGGTGTAGCCGATGCGGTTCAGCGCGCGAATGATCTCCTCGAAATCGACATCGCCGCGACCGAGCGACCGGAAATCCCAGCCGCGGTTCGGGTGGCCGAAATCCAGATGGGACGACAGAATGCCCGCACGGCCATCGAGCATCGTACCTGCATCTTTCATGTGGACGTGATAGATGCGGTCAGGGAACTCCTCAATGAATTTGACCGGGTCAACACCCTGCCACAGCAGGTGACTCGGGTCGAAGTTGAACCCGAAGCTCTTCGTGCGCCTCTTTTTCAGCGCATCAAGCGCGCGTTTTGCGGTGAACAGGTCGAAGGCTATCTCCGTCGGGTGAACTTCAAGCGCAAACTTCACCCCGCACCTGTCAAACACGTTGAGAATCGGGCCCCACAACTCCGCAAAACGTTTGAACCCTTTATCGATCGTTTTTTGGGAGACCGGCGGGAACGAGTAGATCAGGTGCCAGATCGGCGAGCCGGTGAAACCGTTCACGACCTTCACGTCCATGTTTTTCGCGGCGCGAGCGCAGTTCTTCATCGTCTCGATCGCCCACTGACGTTTGCCCTCGGCGTCGCCGGCGAGCTCGGCCGGGGCAAATCCGTCCGAGCGATCGTCATCGTTCGGATCGCAAACCAGCTGCCCGGCCAGATGGTGCGAGATTGCCCAGCATCCAAGACCGTGTTTCGCCAAGAGTTTCTTCTTCTTCTCGCAATAGCCCTCGTCAGTGGCCGCGACGTTCGGGTCGAAATGGTCGCCCCAGCACGCGAGTTCCAGCCCATCGTAACCCCACTCCTTCGCCTTCTTGGCAAGCGTGGCCAGCGGCATATCGGCCCATTGCCCTGTGAATAGAGTGACTTTTCTAGCCATGATTCCTCCTTTCCCTATTGTAGGTGACGACAGACACCTGACGACTCACTACCATATCGCATCATTCTCCGCGCTGTCTACTCCTCAATCGAATCGGCAAGCCTCTCGTGCGCCCTCCGGGCTTCCTCAGCGACTTCCTCGTCATCGAGATATTGTTTGACGAACTCGAGCGCCTCCTCGCTTTCCAGGTTGGCAACGCCGCTCAATATCAGCCTTTTCTCCTCCGGCCTTCCGGCAATCTCCATGGCAATCCTGTACATCCCAAGCCGCTCTTCAGCGGAGAGGTCGCCCGGGAGTCCGATCAGACGGACGTACCCATTCAGAGCCAGAACTTGACAGGTCTCATCGGCATCACCCTTGGCAATTGCCAGCAGATCCTCTGCCGGCGAAGGATCAGGCCAGCTGCCCATAGCACGGATCGCCGCCTTCTTGATCTCGACGTTCGAGTTCCCCAGGTTCTTCTGAATAACTCCGCGCGCCTTCGCGCCTCCGGATCGGCCCAATACGGCCAGCAGGTTCGCTGAAGCAGCCTCCTCCGCCCGATCCAAACCGTCGATTATCGGGGCAACGGCTGCGCTCGCGTCCTCCATTCGTCCGACCACGGAAACCATCGCGCGTTCCAGGCTGCGCCGCTCCGAGGAGCTCTCGCCAGCCAGAAGCAAGGTCACCATATCCGGCAGATCCTCCTCACCTGCCAGAGAACCGAGAGCCCTGTAAGAAGCGTTCCGAACGCTTCCGTCCTCGTCCTTAGCCGCCCTGAGCAAGGCGGGCACCGCAGTCACCTCTCCGCGAGCGTTAAGCGCCTGAATGGCCTGGACACGAACCCCCGGCTCGCCGGCGCCCTCAACAATCTCAATCAGAACATTCGCGATCCCTGCGCCCCGGATCCGTCCCAGCGCATCCCCGGCGGCACGCCCTGCGTCGTCCCCACCTGCTGCCATCTCCGTTAGCAGTCCAACATTAGACTCGTCGCCCAGGACTGCAATTGCCCGGATTGCCGCAGCCTTCACGTTCTCGTCGCCGCTCCGAGTCGCCCGCGCGACCGCGGGTAGGGCAGCTCTGTCACCTCGGTCGGCCAGAGCACCGAGCACTACGACCTGCGTGCTCGGTTCCAACCCCGGAAGCTGTGCGGCAATCGCCCTCGTGGCCGGCGACCCAGGTATCTCGCCGGTTAACTTGCCGGCGGCATGTCGCACATCTCGGTCCGCGTCCTTGAGCATCGCGACCACTGCCGGGACGGCCCTAGCCTCCTCCGCACTGACGATACCTTGAAGTGCAGCGATTCTGACCACCGTGGGATTAGCCTCTCCGATCATCTTGCGGTATATTCTTATTGCGGCACGAGGCTCACCTTCCGCAAGTAAGCCATCAGCACACATCAGGTACGCGTCGGCTTTCGGGGTCTCGAGTTCCTCGACCACCCTTGCACGAGCAAGCGTTCTGGCCGCTCTGACTCCCCCTATCCGGCCGAGCGCGGCAATGGCCGCCCGTGCCAGGTCCGTATCACGGCTCGTCACAAATCCTGCCAGCTTGTCAACAGCCTTCCGATCTCGACGCGCAGCTATCGAACTAATCACTCCGATCCTCAGATTGCCGCCGAGCTTGCCCAACGCATCGCGGAGAACGTCGTCAACCTTGGGGTCGGGTATCTCCTGCAGGGCGAACCGCGCCATGTGCGACAGTTTCTCGTCCGGCAGCAACTCCGCCAACGCCGGTACGGATGTGCCCGTGCCAACCCGCCGGAGCATCCGGCAGACGAACTGCTTGCACGCGAACGTGGCCTGCGGGGACTGAAGCACCTCCAAGAGCTTCGCCTCGATCTCCCCGCGCTGTTCCGGCGTTGCACCGCGGATTTCCTCCTCTATCGTGGTCAGTGCACGTCGGCTTTCACCGAAGTCATATGTGAGAAGCGCCCTGTACGGCCCTTCCTGAGCGTATGCACACAGGCTGAGGCTCAGCATCGCCATTCCCAGTAGAAGTCGCAAGCAAATGTCTTTCGTTTTACAGATCTTCATGGTCACCCCCTATGCCATCCTTTGTGGTTCTTCTCCGTCTTTCAGCAAAGCCTCGTTTGACACATGTTCCAACACACTGCAACTCTATTCCCTTAATGAATCCATATCAATTATCCACGCATTGCGATACGCTACGGGACCATGGTCGCCCTGGAGCATGAGCTGACCTGTGGGTTCTTCGTCATCAAACATGGCCGCCCGTGTCGGCCCCGCTATCGACTCCCGGTAGCCGGCCTTGTCCGCTGTGGGGAAATCGCCCGGAACTTCGGTCTGCGTCACCTTTCCCGTGGCGGCCCATTCCGCACCGCGCTGGAGCGTGTATATGAATGCGACGCAATGCATATTTCCTGCCGCGTGCCCGAGCGGCGTGTGGAACACCCGGCCCTTGCCATAGCTGACCGTGAACAGAATCGGTTCGTGCTCGCCGGTCCCACCTATCCCGGGATTGCAGTAGGCCGTTGCGAGGACCGTGAGGTGCTTCGCGGGACCTCGCAACGCGCTGTACAACTCGTCCTTACTGTTCATCCATTTCTCGGGCAAACCGGCCATGATAGGATGTTTGGCATTCCTTACCACCACCTGAAACTCGTGTTGAGCAGGGTGCGTTCCACCCTTGCCGGGCGAGTTGTCCAGCACGACCTTACCGTCGCGGAAACGGACCATGGGACCTGAGCGTTCATCGCGACCGCGCCATCCGCCGAGACCGATGATCTCGTTGTACTCCTTCCAGTCGGGGAACGCGTTGTTGGCCGCGTGAAAAACAACCACTCCGCCGCCTGACCGGACATAATCGACAAACGCTTCCTTGGTTTCCCGCGGCCAGCCCTCGTCGTCGTCGTAGTTCATGATCACCACATCGTAGGCCGCGAAGTCAGGCTTGTAGTCATCGAGAGGTTCCCCTTTGGCGGGCGCTGTGGCACGGTCGACCTTGAACAGACCCGATGCTTCCAGGATCTCTTCCAGCACGGGCGACGTCGTTTTCCAGTCATGGTAGATCGCCTGCCGACCATCAATGATCAGCGCTTTCAAAGGGGGTTCAGCAGCTACGGCCCCACTGGCTATCATGGCTAGAGCCAGAAAAACGGTCACGACGGATATCAAATTACGGCGCGCCATCATTTCTCTGCAGCTGGCCTTCCTCGTAATCGTAATCTTAATCATAATCGTACTCCTAAACGCTCATCCTTACTGCCCGATTCGTTCCTCAAGGCCAGCCAAATACTCAGCCGGCGTTTCATACACCCTGCTGGACGAGTTACTCTTGATCAGCCCAACGAGCATTGATACGATTCCCACTAGACGGTCCTTCTCAGTAGACTTGCTGTTACCTTCCGCAACGGCTCGCAGTGTTTCACGGTCAAAACGCTGCGTCACATCCAAGGCCCTCTATGATGTCTTCGATTACGAGCACGATTACGATTACGAGTACGATTAACAGTCACAAACTCCACGGTTCGCGATACGCTCGGCCGAGCAACTGGCTCGCGCCGGGATCCCCGATGATCTCTTCCTTGTCCGGGTCCCACTTGATTCTGCGTCCTGTAAGCATGGCGATCTCGCCCAGGAGACCCACACTGATGGAGCGGTGAGCAATCTCTGCAGGCGCGATCGTCCGTTGGCGACTCTTCACGCAATCCAGGAAATTCTGTTGATGATCTCGACTCACATATAGAGTGACCTCGCCGGGTCCTATGCGCTCCTCCAGGAGGTTCTTCGGCTGGGCGTCCAGCCCCCCGCGCGAGACATGGACCCAACCGTCGTCACCGTACCATTTCGTGCCCATAGGAATCCGGCGGTCATTCGCCACGGTCATCGACACGCCGTTGGCGTACGTGCACGTGAAGCTGTACTGGGCCGGCGCGTTATAGAGCCCGTCCTCGGGGTAATCTCCCTTACCTTCGATCGTAACGGGACCCGTGTGGTCAAGCCCAAGCCCCCAATGCGCGATATCGATGTGATGCCCGGCCCAGTCGGTGAGCTGGCCGCCTGAGTAGTCCATAATCCACCGCCAGTTCCAGTGGCAGCGCTGCTCAGGGTCGCGACCGAACGGGCGATACGGAATCCAGGGTGCCGGGCCCAGCCAAAAATCCCAGTCCAGGCCTTCCGGCACCGGCTGTTTCGGCTGAAGCGGGCCGCGTGCGCCCGTGGGCAGACCGACCTCGACCGTGTGTATCTCGCCGATCCGACCGCTGCGGACAAGCTCGCAGGCACGCCGGAAGTCGGCCACCGACCGCTGCCAGCTACCGGTCTGCCATATACATCCATGGCGGCGGACCGCGTCGCAAACAGCCTGACCCTCCCGGATTGAGCGGGCCAGCGGTTTCTCCCCGTAAATGTCCAGCCCGGCCCTCGCGGCCGCGATAGAGATGATGGCGTGCCAGTGGTCCGGCACGGCGAGACTCACCGCGTCCAGATCGCCGCGACCGATCATCTCTCGGAAATCCGGGTACGCTTTGCAGTCCGCGTTGCCGTACCGGTCATCCACAATTGCCTTGGCTTTATCGCGTTCTCGCTTGTCGACATCGCAGACGGCTACCACCTGGACTTCCTGCTTGTCCAGGAAACCGTGCAGGTTACCGGTCCCCATTCCCCCCACGCCGATAGCCCCCATCACAATGCGGCCGCTCGGAGCAATATGATCGCCGACACCCAAAGCCGACGGCGGGATAATCCTGCTGCGGGCGCATCCAGCCGCGAACGCGGCGGCCGCCCCTGCGGTTTTCAGAAACGTACGACGGTTCAAACTCTTCGACTCAGCCACACCCTTCCCTCCTTTTACCTGATTCCCCAAGACTCACAGGGACCACGGTTCGCGGTACGCCCGGCCCAGCAACCGGCTTGCGCCGGGGTCACCGATAATCTTCTCCTCTTCAGGATCCCATTTGATTTTGCGCCCGGTCTGAATAGCAATCATACCCAGATGCCCGACCGAGGCCGACCGGTGCGCGACTTCAATCGGCGTAATGGTCAGTTCGCGACTCTTGACGCAATCCAGGAAGTTCCGAATATGGTTGCGGCTTTCGTACAATCTGATCTCGTCCGGACCAATGACCTCATTCAAGACATCTTTGGGACGGGCATCCAGCACACCACGGTCGACGTGCACCCACCCCTCGTCACCGTACCATTTAGCGCCGCCGGCAACGTTACTGGCGATGATCGTTTCCACGCCGTTAGCGTACTTACAGGTGACTCTGTACTCGGTCGGTGCGTCCCAGACACCTTCTTTCGGGAAGTCAGCCGTCCCCTCGATCTCGACCGGACCGGTATAATCCAACCCCAGGCCCCAATGGGCTATATCGAGGTGGTGCCCGACCCAGTCCAGGATTGTGCCGCCGCCGTGATCGAGAACCCAACGCCAGTTCTTGTGGACCCGAGCGGGGCAATAGGGCGACCATGGTGCCGGACCGATCCACCGGTCGTAGTCCAGACTTGCCGGCGGTGGGCCAATCGTCTCCTGACCTTGGGTGCCTTCATAATCTTCGTGACCCTCGCCCAGGCCGACTTCGACTGTATGCACCCTGCCGATCCGGCCGTTACGAACCAGCTTGCATGCCCGGTGGAAGTTAGCGACGGACCGCTGCCAGCTTCCTGTCTGCCAGACGCGACCGTAGCGCTTAACGGCATCGCACATGGCGCGACCTTCTACCAGATCGTGCGAGAGAGGTTTTTCACCATAGATGTCCAGTCCCGCTTTCGCGGCGGCAATGGCCGGAATGGCGTGCCAATGGTCGGGCAGAGCGATGGTCACCGCATCCAGATCACCCCGGCCGATCAGTTCCCGGAAGTCGTGGTAGGTCTGGCAATCCCTGTTCCCATAATGCCGGTCCACCATCCCTTTGGCATCGTCCAGATGTTCCTTATCGATGTCGCATACCGCCACGACTTGGACGTCGTCGTTGCTCAGAAATCCCCGCATATTGTCGCCGCCCTGCCATCCCACACCGATCGAGCCCATCACTATGCGCTCGCTCGCCGCGGCCCGCTCGCCCCCACCCAACGCCGTCCGGGGAATGACGCGTGCGCAACTCGAAGCAACTGCCATTGTTCCGGTCGCCGCAGCAGTCTTCTTCAGAAACTCTCGACGATTCAGGTTTCTGGACTCACCCATTTATCTCCTTCCTTCTGCCTAAGACGGCCCGCCACAGCGGATGATAGCGTTTGGTCGACTTCCAACGCCATCTCGTACGAGCTGTGGCACGCTGCGTTGGCGTTGACTGAGATTAAGTATAGTATAACCCGACTGGCCGGAAAAGGCCATATCCGTTCACATAAACGGATTCGCAACCTTGGCTGCCGCGCCCGCAGTCCTCGGAAACGCCCGAGGATTGAGACGATTCGATTCAGTCACACCATTCTCCCGCTCTTGCTACATTTTCCCAGATCGACCTGCAATCACCACGGCTCGCGGTACAAGCGGCCACCTCGAGGCTAGTCCTTGGCCGGCGCGTCGGATGATCCGCCGTTCTCCTCCAACCACAGCGGATGATGGTGTCTGGCCCACTCCGAGCCAACCGTGCCCAACACCATGGAACGTATTGTACCCCGATTGGCCACGGTTGCCAAGTAGAAGTGTACCGCAACCGACATTACAAACAAAAGTGCTCCGTAGCGATGGATCTCGTAGATGAGTTCCTGGTGGGCGGGAGGCAACACGGGAGTCATTCGCCCAAGACCGGACAGCAGAGTCACTAGCCCGAGCAACACGCTAACCCAGAAGAACGCTTTTTGGCCCGCGTTGAACCGGCCAGCAGGAACGACGTTGCTACCGCCCAGGTAGCCGCCCAGGCGTCTGACCCACGTCCAGTCGTGGCGCGCAAACCGGCAGTCCATCGCCCAAAAGAGTGCCATTAAGGCTGTCGCTATAGCAAAGATTGCGCCCGCCGCGGCGTGGGACACCCACAACCAGCCGTGAAGTGGGCTACGAAGGGCAAGGACGGTCCAGAAACCCGTTCCGGCCAGAACGATAAACGCCAGCAGGGTCGTAGCGTGGACGAGCCGTTCCGACAAGCTGAACCGGTACACTGACGCAGTGCTTTTGTCCGGTCTCCACCGTTTGCGACCGAAAACCGCATAGTGGAGCAAGCACGCTGCAACCGTACCGGCGAATCCAACTACTGAAACCAGGCGAAACATGCTACTTCCTTCCATCGATCCGTGTCGGTTTTCGCACCGTCAGAGCTCTTAGCACCCATTCGAGCCCCGCGAAAGCGTAACGCGCAAGCGCCATGACAAGGATCACGCCGATCGCCCAACCGCCCACGATGTACAATGCACGCAACCGGACGCCTCTTGCCCAAACCTTCAGAAGCCGCAGGTCGGCACCCTGGATTTCGTACATGGCCCTGACGGCAACGTCCTCGGTCTTGAGTGGACCGAAGGCTATGATCTCTCCAAAGAAGAACGGCGCGTCCGCCGCATGGCACTCCGTGCAGGATTTCGCGCCCAGCGACTGGGCGGCAGGCCGAACATTGTGCGCTACAGGCCAGAAGTACGGTTCGGCGACCGGATGGTCCGAGGATACAAGCGTCTCCCCCGGGCCGAGGCGGAACATTTTCCCGCCCGAAACATACACGAACTCGTTCGATTCGCCGGTTTGCTCTTTCTCGGCATCAGAAAGCGCCTTCAGCACTATCGCGACCTGTTCCTCGGAGAGACCCTGTTCAATCCCCGCGGTTTCAACAACGGCCCGCACAACGAACTCCGGCACGAGCGGCGAAATAGTGTCATTCTGCCGCCACCCCCACGTCAGCACATCAGCTGCGACGTCAGGTCGTTCCGAAACCTCCAAGAGATCCTCAATCGTACGCCGGTAGACCCTGTTGGCGAAAACGGCAACCGGCACACCCTCTTGTGCCGGAACCAACTCCAATCCACCCAATATCGTCAGAATGGGATCCTCGATTTCAAGCTCCAATACTTCCGCGCTCGGATCGAAGTCCGGGACTAACGGCCGAATTTCGCCATCTTTCTCCCGCGCCCAGAGCGGCGCTGTAATCGCCATTTCTCCGGTGTACTCCGTAACATCCAGACGGCCGTCCACGTTGCAGTGATATACTTTGCCGGAAGCTACCAACACCCCTTCACCGCCCGTCTCAGGGTCGGCGGTCAGGTCTACCAGTTCGGCCAGGGCCGTGGAGATGGCGGCCAGGACACGGCCGACTTGCTGTTCCGCATCAAGGATCCCTTCAGCGACCAGCGCAACGTCATCAGGCAGAAGCGGCTTTACGTTGTTATCCTCGAGACGTCCCCAGAACGCGGGCCATGCTATACGGTGGGGCTCCAGCTTACCGTCGTCCGCTCTCAAGAAAACCGGTTCCGCAATATACGGCGCGTCGGTATGCCACACGGCTTTGCCGTAAATCCCCAGACGGTTGGCGCGGGACGTGCGGACGCGTGTCGGCGTTGACTCCGGCGACGCTCCCGAGTGGCAGGTGGTGCAGGAAATCGTCTCGAGATGTATGGGAGGCAGCCCACTATGTATCGGCCGAGGCGCGCCGAGCCGTCCTACTCTCGCCGACGAATCTTGTGCGTCGGACGCACCAAGATGGCATCCCCGGCACGAGAACTCCGCAACAGTCCGGTCACCTCGCTCCAGCGCTTCGTTCTCATAGCCGCGCACCATCATATGGTTGAGACCATTGCGATGGCAATCGGCACATTGCATACCGGCGGCGGTATGCACGTCGCTGTCCACTTCCCACCTCTGTCGGTCAACCGCCGAGACAGAGTGGCAGTACAGGCAGCGCTTATCCTGTGGTTTACGGACAATATCGAGCAACGCGTTCTGTTTGCTGTCGAACTGCGCCGCGTCGTAGCGGACCGAAGGAGGGACTGCCCACCTGGTGTCATCCGGGTTGGGCCCGTCGTGTACCGTCCAGGTGCCAGGCAGCCGGTACGCCATACCGGTCACCTCGCCCAGCCCGCTGGCGGCCGTGCCGGCCCAGCGGAAGTTATCGCGAGCCATCTGTATGGCCCACGCGCTCTGGTCGTGGCGCGGCGAGGCGCTGTGGCAGCCGAGACAGTTGATCTCAGCCCCGCCGGAAACAGTCCATCTTGCTTCCGGGTCTGCGAACTCGTCTTGAGGTTCAGCAGCATCTCCTCCAGGCATATGCCGACCGAAGATCTGGGTGAAACGCCACGGTGTCATCCCGAGTTCGTCCGGTCGCCAGGTGCCGGGCGTACCGCGATACGAAATAGGCAGGTGCGTTCCCGTCAACTCGTCGACCCATATCCAAGGTTCACCCGGCCTTCCCGGGGGAATGTCTCCCCTGAAGGAGTTGAAATGCAGGCCAATGCTGATTGTTGGATAATCGTGGCATGGTCCGCACGTGTTGCGGACGGAGAAAGGCGTTTCGTGCCGGTAGGTCGGTACGATTTCCTCCCCATCCTCGTCAATGAGCGGCAGCCAGTGCACCGGGGTGGTACGGTCTCCGCCCCACTGCTTTATCTCAACCGCGCTGCCCGGCATTATGATAACTGTTCCTGTAATGACTAACAGGAGACCGGTAACAATCACGTTTCTCAAACGTGGAAATCCTCCTCCTTGAACTCCAGCTTTCGCGCAGCTTCAACGGCCTCGTTGACTTTCAAAACGGCTACAGCGGTTTCATATCCGATCTCAGGCGGACAGTTCAGTGGCTTGCCGTGCCGAACCGCATCGAAAAAGTTCTCAAGGTGCGGCTGGTGCGCCTTCTTGGCAAGCACGACAGGCAGCGGCCATTTGCCCAGTTCCGGGGTTTCACGAACGTCCACAAGCACGTTCCGGGTGGCGGTCTCCCGGATCGGCGCTCTCGTCTTAACCAGAAGACCTCTTCTGGCCAGCTCGTTCCATTTCGGTTCAGTATCAAGATTCTCTTCCTTCAACGCGGCATTAGCTTGTTCAGCTATCTCGGAAATCTCGATTGTACCGTCTTCGCCCATGAACGTCTCAAGGAAACCGCCGTGCGACGTGGTGGTGAGCACCTGGTAGAATGCCCGGGATGTGCCCAGTTCGTTCTCATACTCGTAGATCGTCATAACGTTGTCGTACCATTCATGATGTTTGTAGAAATCTATGCCGCCGCTGGCAACAACCGACTTTGGATTCGCCCGGAATACCCAGCTATAGATGTCGATCTGGTGCGAACCCAAGTCCACGATTGGACCGCCGCCGTACTTGCGGTACCAGCGCCAGTTTCGAAATGTGCTCATCGAATCGTAGCCGTATTCCCTGAGCGTATCCGGGTCGATTTCGTATTTCTTGGCCGATGTCAGGTCCTCGCTTTTCGCGCGGTTCCACTGCCCGTAAGCCTGGGTCACGCGTCCCAGGAGGCTCTCTTTATGGATCAGGGTGTCGATCGCGTGAATGTACCGCGGATTGCTCCGCCGCTGGTGACCGATTTGCATAAGTTTACCGGTACGCCTGGTTGCCAGCACCATCTCTTTCGCCTTCTCCAGCGAGTTCGACATCTCCTTCTCACAATAGACGTGCAGACCAGCATCCAGGCAGGCGATCGCGTGCTCGGCGTGCATCCAGTCCGGCGTAGCGACGATGGCCGCATCGAGATCTTTCTCCTTGTCAAGCATCTCGCGGTAGTCCTCGTAGACGTTGACGGTGTGACCGTAAGCCCTGAGCCGTCCCGAAGCCTGCTGCTGACTACGCGGCCAGATATCGCAGATAGCCCTGAATCGAAGACCGGGTATCAAGCGCATTGCCTCCATCAAGACGCGCCCCTGCTCACCGACACCTATCATGGCGATGTTCAGATCGTCCGTACCGGACGGCGCCTCTTGAGCCAGACTCTCCCGCGCCATCGCAAGACCCGTCCCCGCAGCCGCTGCCGACGCAAGAAACGTTCTCCTGTCCATCTCTCTGCTGTTCTCTTTCTTCCTTGCCATTTGCGTTACCTCTCTGCCGTCCTGGATCTCTCTCCAGTCTCTAGCTGAGTCTCTCCTACCCTCTCACAACGGTTTGATCCGTAGATTGCGGAACCAGACTGGATGGCCATGGTACTGCAAGCCTACGTGGCCCTCGCGGGACATATCCTTATATGCATAGTTAAACTTGTTCGGGGTATCGTCCGGGTTCTTGTGCGGTTCGGTCCACAGGTCGAGGTCCATATCAATCACCTGTTCGCCGTTAAGGATGACGTAGATCCTGTTTGCCTTGGCAATGATGATATAGTGGTTCCACTCGCCGGGCTTCTTCACCATCTGTTTGGTCGGGGCGAGACAGTCAAAGATCGCGCCGCAGCACTCTGTCGGCCTTTCTACAGCCGGCTGCAGAATCTGCACTTCGATGGCCGTGTGCAGCCACTCGTCAATGCTCTTACAGCGCAGGAACACTCCGCTGTTGGTCTCCGGGTCGCACTTGAACTCCAAGTCGATGACGAAATCGCCATACCGCTTCTTCGTCCAGATATCACCTTCGTCTTTGGCGGCCAGCACGCCGCCATCGACAGCCCAACCCCCTTCCGACATGATAGCCTCCGACAGATCCTCCTTGAACAGCGGTTCGTAGCCCTCCTCAGCAAACGCGGCGGCGATCAGCCCAAAGTACCTAGCGCATTCCCTGATCTCCGGCACGGAGTTATCCCAGTTGTACTCATATTCTATCGAAAAGACACCTTTAAGGCCTTGACGCTTGATCTCGGCGAGCATGCTGTACGCGTTACCGGCACCCGTACCCCAAGGCACGTCGTGACCCTCTCCCCCGCTCTCGTTGAGGTCCTTGAAGTGCAGGCTGATAATCCGCCCTTCAAGTTTCTTGAGACATTCGATCGGGTCGAGACCTGACCGCATCCAATGACCCGTATCAGCACAGGCACCCATGCGTTCGCTGCGCCCCTCGACGGCCTTCAGAACCGTATCCGGGTTCCAGTAATGCGTAGGCCGGGGATGATTGTGTATCGCCACATTGATCTCGAACTCGTCGCAGAGCTTCTCGACCAAGTCCATGTGCTCCGCCCTGGGCTCAGAGACGATGGTCTCGATACCCATATCCTTGGCGAACTCGAAAAGAGAGCGCCATCCAGCTTCGTCGCCTGCACCAACCACACCGTAGTTGACGAGTTTCAGACCCGCATCACGTAGCTTTTCCTTCACCTTCAGACGTGTTGCCGCGCTCATGCCGAAATTCGTGGTAGCGCTGTCATCTTCGGAGATGCGCTGCCCGGGAAACATCTCGATATACTTCAGGCCCAGCGCATGAGTTTTGTCAACGGCCTCAAAAAAGGTACCGCTGTGGAAAGTATACGCCTGCATACTAAGGCGCCATCCCAGTTGGTCATCCACGGCCGCGTCCTCCTCCACTTCCTCGCAGCAAACAGCACAGCAACCGTACAGCACAGTCGCTGCCAGAACAGCCACAACCACTTTCGCAAGCCCTTTCATGTGTCGTTCCTTTCCGAATCCCAAGCCGTCGTCGATTGATAACTGTTTTACACTCCCCACCCTTTCCGATACTCGCTGCGGACATACCGGTTCGCTTCCGGAACGTTAGTGACTTTCATGTTGACAGCGTCCCACTCTATCTTCTGACCTGTCCGGACCGCCAGGTTACCCAGCACAACCATCTCCGTGAAGGGTCCTGAGTAATCGAAGTTGGAACCTGCAGGTTTGCCGCCCTTACACGCGCGGATCCATTCCTGGTGATGGTCTCCTCCCGGAATTCGCGGGATGGTCTCCGCCGGCCGGTTGGGCATGAAGTCGCGCATCCTGCTCTCGGGGATCAACCTGGGGCCGTTGCAGTAGTCGTTGGTGTCCATGATTGTGCCGTCATCGCCAAGAATCAGCTGGCCGCCTTCCGACAGTTCACGATCCTCCTCGAGGTCTTTCGGGCGCGGCGGTTTCTTACCTCCATCGAACCAGACCAACTTCACCGGCGGCTTATTACCTCGGGCCGGGAACCGGTACGTTATGATCGACCAGTTCGGCGCGGTCTCGTCATTCACCGGCGAAGAGACCGCCTCGACACTCGTGGGCGCTCCCAGGCCCAACGCCCAATAACTCGCGTCCATGATATGGCAAGCCATATCTCCCAACGCGCCGCATCCGAAATCCCACCATCCACGCCAGTTGAACGGCAAATAAGACGGGTGGTACGGCCGCTCAGGCGCCGTTCCGAGCCACAGATCCCACTCGAGCGTGTCCGGTACCGGCGGCCTTTCCTTCGGCCGATCAATACCCTGCGGCCAGATAGGCCGGTTCGTCCAGATATGCACCTCGCGGACCGGGCCGATCACTCCCGCGTTGACCCACTCATTGAGAAACCTCGTACCCTCGTTGGCGTGGCCCTGGTTACCCATCTGCGTAACGACCTTGTGCTCTCGTGCAGCCAGAGTAAGCTGGCGGGCCTCCCAGACCGTGCGGGTCAGCGGTTTCTGCACAAACACATGTTTCCCCATCCTGATCGCCCACATCGCCGCCGGGAAATGCGTGTGGTCAGGCGTCGTCACCGTTACCGCGTCGATCTGATTGTCCATCTTGTCGAGCATGCGACGGTAGTCCTTGAACTTCCTCGCCTTCGGGAACCTCTCGAACGTCCCTGCCGCATTCTTCCAATCCACATCGCACAGCGCGACGATGTTCTCCGAGCTGACAGATCTGACATCCCCCGCGCCTTGACCGCCGACGCCTACGCACGCTATGTTCAGCTTTTCCGTCGCCGGTACGCGCCGCCGTCCCGCCCCGGCGCACGCCGACGTACCCACCAGCAGCGCGGCCGCTCCAGCGTCCTTAACAAACGTTCTTCGCGAAATCCGGTGCTTACTCAATGCCTTTCCTCCTCAGGTCGGTTCACAACCGTTAGTTTTCTGCCACCCTCCCCTTTACGGTCTGACGGGACGATCGCCCCAGACCTGGTACGAATATATCATACTCCTGTTCAAGAGGCAAGAGGGCTGCAATCTCGCGCACGGCGCCTGCACTGGTCACGAGCAAAAAGTGCTGCGACTCTCTCGTTCCATCGAGTCTCGGTCGATTTGTGCGGATAGCGCTTTTGTGTGGGGAATTATGCTATGATGTGACAAGAGGTAAGAACGGTCCTGATGGCAGAATCAAGCGACCGTGACGATTGGAGGTGGCGGAGTAATGCCGAACTCAATCCACGACGGAGCCTCCCTTAAGCAAGACATTGGCAGGGAGGAGGCTGGCCCTTCCAGGCACACTCCGAGGCAGGAGCGCTGGTATCTGATCATGCTCGCGCTCGTGGTAACGCTTCTGGTTTCCCTTTATCCGACTTTGGCGAAATCGCCGTACATGGGAAGCGCTGACCTTCATGCCGCGATCGAAACGGTCGGCGCGCTGTTTGGGCTGATTGCCGGGTTCGCGCTGGTCATGCGTTTTTCCACCCTCGGGAACCGCTTTCACCTAATCATCGGTCTTGCCTTCTTTGTAAACGGCGCCGAGGATCTCGCGCACGGTCTCTTATCGTTTGAGAGCATGCATGGTTTCATCGGCGTGCCGACATCCTCCCTTGTGCGATTCATTCCAGTGACGTATGTCACCGGCAGGCTGATGCTGGGGGGAATGCTGCTCATCGCTCCATTTGCGAGGGCTTGGCTAAAAGAGAGCGAAAGACCAATACGCGAGACCGTTTTCGGCTCGTCTGCAGCAATTGTTCTGACGCTCATTGCCACATTTGTCGCATTCAGGATGAGTTTGCCTCAACTCGTCTTTCCAGAGCGTTTGATCTCCCGGCCGGTGGATTTCCTGTCGGCCCTCTTGCTCCTCATGGCTCTTGCCGTCTTTCTCCGAGAGTATCATCGAAGCCTGGATATGCTGACGTGGTGGATCTCGTTGTCCATCGGTATCAACTTTGTAGGACAGCTGATGATGTCCGCCTCCAAGGCGCTTTACGACCCGTGCTTCGATATCGCCCACGTCTATAAGGTACTCGGTTATGCCGTCCCCCTTGTAGGGTTATCCTTCTATCAGGTCGCGATCCTCAAGCACCGAAGGATAGCTCTGCAGTCTGCGTTCCGGCAGGCCGCCCTGTTACAGGCGGTTAACAAGGTGCTCCTGGAATCGCTCAGATGTGAAACAGAAGAGGAAGTGGCCAAGACCTGTCTTGCTGTGGCACAAGAACTGACCGACAGCAAATTTGGCCTCATCGGCGAGGTTAACGAGGCTGGCAAGTTCGACACTATTGCGCTGACCGATCCAGGATGGGACGCATGTAGAATACCGGAAATGGCTGCTGTCAGGATGATCAAAGATATGGAGATCCGCGGCATCTACGGTCAGGTGATCAAAGACGAACGCTCCCTGATAGCCAACGACCCCGCGTCTCATCCAAGCCGAGTTGGGATGCCGGAAGGTCATCCGGCGCTGATCTCTTTCCTGGGCGTTCCGTTGAAACAGGATGGCAAGACAGTCGGCATGATCGGTTTGGGCAATAACGAATCAGGCTACGATCCAGTCGATGAGCAGGCCGTGGAGGTTCTTTCCATAGCCTTTATGGAGGCATTGCATCGGAAGCGGGCAGAGGTAGAGTTGCGTGAACACCGTGAACACCTGAAGGAGCTGGTGGAGGATCGTACAGCCGCATTGGAGCAGGCCAATGCCGAGCTGGAGGAACGTAATCGTGACCTCGACGAGTTCACGTATATGGCCAGCCACGACCTCCAGGAACCTCTGCGCAAACTGACCGCCTTCAGTCACCTGCTGCAGGAGGACATGCAGAAGGACGAACCGGAAGAAGTGAGCAATGACCTCGAGGTGATATCCTCAGCCGCTCAGCGCATGCAGACGCTCGTTCAAGATCTCCTGGTTCTCTCGCGTTCCGGGCGGCAAAGCATGAGCTGGGAAGAGGTGCCCCTTGATGAATGTGTCGCCCAGGCGCTCGACGCACTTGCAGTACGCGTGGCGGAAACCGGCGCTCAGATCCGGACCGGCCACCTGCCTTCTGTGCGAGGAGACCGCCGTCTGCTGACACAGCTTTACCAAAACCTGATCGGCAACGCGTTGAAGTTCCACGGAGATGAGCCGCCCCACATTGAATTGTCAGCGGAAAAGGCCGGCAACCGTTGGATACTGGGAGTCGCCGACAACGGCATCGGAATGAACCCGGAATATGCCGAGCAGATCTTCTTGCCTTTCAAGCGGCTGCACGGCCGCCGCAAATACGAAGGTACTGGTATCGGTCTGGCAATCTGTCGTAAGATTGTCGAAAGGCACGGCGGGACCATTTGGGTGGAGTCGGAGCCCGGCAAAGGAGCTCATTTCAAGCTTACAGTTCGAGGGCAAGTCGGAAAGGAGGGAGAATGAGAGGGGCGAGATCAAAAACGGCAGTCATCCTCTTGGTGGAGGACGATCCGGACTACCAGAGGCTCACGAAACGAGCTCTGGAAGCCGGTGGCATTCCAAACGAGCTCTTCGTCGTGGATGACGGTGAGCAGGCGCTTGACTATCTATACCGCCGAGGGGAATTTGCTGATCCAAACCTGTCTCCTAGGCCTGATCTGATTCTGCTGGACTTGAACTTGCCAAAACTCGATGGCCGTGCGGTTCTCAAAACGATAAAGCAGGATCCGGAGCTGCGCCGCATAGCTGTGGTAGTTGTGAGCACGTCTTGTGACGAGAAGGATGTCCTGTTGAGCTACGAGCTCGGTGTTAACTCGTATGTCACCAAACCGTCTCAGATGGACAGTTTCATGAAGGCAATTAGAGATCTGCACTACTACTGGTTTGATGTTGCCATGTTATCCGGCTGAGAACCCCACTTACTCAGCAGGAAAAGTTACATAGAAGGTAGAACCTCCTTCCGGATTGGAATCAACCCATATTGTTCCGCCATGGTATTGCGCGATCTTCCTGCACATGGCAAGACCGATTCCGATACCCGGGTAGTCCGTCCTGCCGGCACCTCGAGCGAACATTAGAAAGATCTCGTCGGCATCTTCCTCCTCAACGCCGATCCCGTTGTCGCTGACGGCACACAACCACCAGGGGCCCTTACGATCAGCCGACACACGAATCATGGGGGGCTCCTCGCCCCGGAATTTAATCGCGTTGCTGAGCAGGTTCTCAAACAGCCCCGCCAACAACTTGCCATCGCCCCTTACCGGAGGCAGGGGCTCGACCTCGACAGTAGCTCCTGCACTAGTTATCATGTCTTCGAGCCCGGCGCATACGTCCTGCACGACGGCCGACAAGTCAACCATTTCAACGGGCCTGCCCTCCTTGCCCACGCGCGAATAGTCCAGCACGCTCTGCACCAACAGCTCCATGTTCTTCGCTGCGTGCAGTACGGGATTCAGCAAACGATACCTGAGGTCCGCGTCCTCATCTCCCGGCTCCGGCAGCTTCATCTGTTCTACTTGACAGGTTATCCCCTGCAAGCACACCTGGAGGTCGCGCGCCACAACGTTGGCGAACTTTTCCAGGTCCAGGTTACTTCGGCGCAGTTCCGCAGTGCGTTCGCGCACGCGAAGTTCAAGCTCTTCGTTGGCCTTGCTTAGCGCCGCCCTTGCACGATGGTTCTCGATCGCGTACCGAATGGAGCGCTCGAGAAGAGCCGGCGTAATGTCCGCTTTCTCCAGGTAGTCAAACGCACCCAGCTCCATTGCCTCGATGTCCAGTTCGAAGCTGCCCCGGCCTGTGAGGAGAATGACCGGGATGTCGACGCCCAGGGCCTGCACCTCTCTGAGCAACTCAAGGCCGGTGCGCTCCCCCAGTCGATAGTCAAGCAGGCACACGTCGTGACTACCGGTCTCAATTACACGTGACGCTTCCTCAAAATCAGATGCCCATTGTACTTCAAATGGTCCCGTACGGGCCTTCTTCAAGTACCGGTTGACGAGGATATGATCCTCCTCGTCATCGTCAACAAGAAGCACTCTGACGGCCGAGTCACTCATGAGTACCCCCCTCGTGTGTACACAACCTGCCAGCCTGTCACCATTATATGCGTTTTTCTGAACCTTTGCAACGATTCTGAATGCCGTTTCAACGGATGCCTCGTGCTTACACTATTGCCTCAGCAGTCGAATTCCGCCCAGACCGTACTTACGGCGGTTGTTCAATTCCCACTTAAGCCGTTCCCTTACTTGCCTTTAGCAAGCCGTCGCGCCAACTCCACGGGAAGCCCCGCCTCCACAACCTTCCTGGCCGCGGTCTCTATGTCGTATCCGACACGGCGAAACTCAAACAGTCTTGTCTCAGTATCAAACAGGCCGAAGGCTGCTCGCGGGTCGTGGTCACGCGGCTGGCCGACCGAGCCTGGATTGATTAGATAATGGTCACCGGAGTTAAGCGAGTATTGATTGGAGCTCTCTCCCGCGGGATGCTCGCCCCTCTCGCCAAAAAGAGATGCCCGATGGCTGTGGCCAAAGAAGCAGAGCTTGGAATTAGTCTGTCTCAGGACCTCGACGTGCCGCATCGCGTCAAGCCAGTCCATGATGTATTCGTCGCGCGACCTGGGAGATCCGTGCACGCCCAGGCACCCGCCGTCAAAAGGTAGCTGTTCCGGAGCGGTCGCCAGCCACTCCCTGTTGTCGTCGCGGATCCACTCAGAATGGTACTCCACGACCATACGGGCCTTTGTGTTGAAGAACAAAGGATCTTCCAGGCCACAAACCACGGCATCGTGGTTGCCCATCACAGTTGGAATCTGACGCTCCCGTATGATGTCGACAACCTCGTTGGGATTTGCGTTGTAGCCAACCAGGTCGCCCAGACAGACAACCGTGTCCGGTCCAATCTCGTCAAGCCTCTCAAATACGGCGAGCGTCGCTTCGAGGTTCGCGTGAAGGTCCGCGATAATGCCAATTAGCATCCGACTGCATCCCGGAAGTTCGAACCAGCCCGTGTGAGCCGGCCAGCATGTTGACGGTTCTCGATCCTGTCCGTCTTTCGTGTTCCCTCCGAGCAAACCGTCCGGCTTCGCCTCAATGGCCCCGAGGATGCCGCGCGGATCCCACGGGCCCATCGTACACTACACTCCTCCCATAGCGTATCGTATCACAGAAGGTCGGAACGGTCAATTTGATGAATCATGCCGAATGTTCGTTGATGCTGCCGGTCAGACGGAGCACAGCGCTCCGGCAGGAATTACGTAGGGGCCGGGCATGCCTCGCCCCAGCGACGTTGATCCGCGTGTGCGGTGAACTGCGGGTCGCCGCGGCGACCCCTACCCTTTCTCGCTCACTCCTTCGACATCGCCTCTTCCAGCGCCGCCAGACGCGCTTTCAGCATCCGGATTTCGGCATCTTTCTCCAGCCCGGCCTCATACAGTCCCTGGATGGCCGCAAGTGCGACGCCGTCGGCGTCAACCGTGGTGATGTGCTTCTCATCCGTGCCAAGGCCGAACGCTGCATGGAAGTCCTGGCCCATAGGTCCCATGTGAAGGTACTTGCCGTCCTCAGTCTTATAGTTCCACGTCGACATCGGCAGTGCGGCCACTTTCGCAAGCACGGCGCGGCTGTCCACCGGCTCGAAGTTCTCCTTGACGTTGCGGTCACTAGGACCGTGTATGGCACCCCCTTCGTAGTATATGCCGCCGGACGCATGGACGTTGAACGTGTTGGCAGCGGCGCTGGTCCCTCCGCCATCGTCGCCCCACACGAAGCTGTTGTCATGGCTTGCGGTTGCATTGTATCCCGCGGCGAAACTGCGGTCGCCGGAGGCGGTGTTGCTGTAGCCGCCAGGGACGGCAGCTGCGTCGCCGGTTGCGTCGTTGGAAGAGCCACCGCCGACAGTGGACGTGTTGCCGCTGGCGGTGTTATTACGGCCGCCGCCCACCGTGCTGTTCGTGCCGCTAGCGGTGTTGCCGCTGCTTCCGCTGGTCGCGCCCATGAACGCCGTCGTCTGCGTATAGAGGTCGGCAAACTTCACCGTGGTCCCACCGAACCGGTTGATCACCACCGCATCCGTTGCCACGCCAGTATCATATACCCGGAAGAACATCTTGCCCGAATTGATGTTTCCCCCGGTTTGCACAAGAATCTGCGCAACACGCTTGTCGGCCACAACCGATGCCTCGTTCAGAAACATCAACTGCGCGATGTTCTTGAACGCCCCGCTGGTCTGGTTGTTGCTGAACATGAATCCGGCCGAGACGCCGGTTGACACCGCCGTGGGCTGGCGTACAGCCACCATACGGCTGCTGCCCGACCACCCAGTGAAAGGAACTACGTAGCTGCTGTCTCCGAAGGTGGCGAAGTTACCCGACGCCGTTATCTCCCCCGTCACGTCCCAGTCGCCTACGTGCGTTTCCCCCTCGGCAACCGTCCAAACCAGAACCGCTATACCGAGCACCAACGATGTTCTCAATACTGACTTCATCTCACTCCCTCCTTTCTTTGTCCCCGAACAATAGAGAAAAGCGCTGCTTATCAAGCGGTTGTAGGGCGGGCAGTGCCGCGCCACGCCGCGCGGTATTGCCCCCCGTGCAGCTTGCGGCCAACCTGGGATTGTGTTAAGATCTCACCCGGCCTCGACACTGGCACATTCCAAGAAGGCTTAAAGCAGACTCGGGGAGGACCCAGCCTCGGTCCAGGAGGATTGTCATGTCCGGGAACATGGATCGCCGCAGTTTCTTGAAGGGCTCTCTCATCGCGTCCGGCGCGGCTTTGGGATTGAGCCTCGAAGAGAAGGCTCTGTTGGCAAAAGCCGCAGCTGAACCGACAGATTCGGCTGTGGAAAAACCTGTCAAGGACTTTCCCACCGGCAAGATCGGTGATGTTGAGATCAGCCGGCTGATCTGCGGAGGTAATGTGATCAGCGGCTACGCTCACTGCCGGGATCTGGTCTATATATCCGACCTGCTGGTGCACTACTTCACCGACGAGAAAATTTTCGAGACTTTTGAGAAATGTGAGGAGAACGGAATAAACACGGTTGTTTCACACTTGCCTGATCTAGCCCAATCCCCCAACGATGCGAGGAGCCTGAGACTCATCAACAAGTACCGAAACGAGCGCGGCGGAAAGATACAGTTCATTGGCCAATGCGCGCCGCGATCAGATACGATAGAGACAAACCTGCAGGTGGCAATCGACAGCGGCGCTGTGGGTATATTCCTTATGGGAGGATGCGGCGACCTGTGGGTCAAGAACAAGCGGCTCGACCTGATCGGCAAGGTGGTCGATATTGTCAAACAAAATGGGCTCATAGCGGGAGTCGGCGGCCACTCGCTGCAGGTCCCTGTGGCCTGCGAGGAAGCGGGCATCGACCCCGATTTCTACGTGAAGACATTTCACCATGACAATTATTGGTCCGCTACTCCCAAGGAAAAGAGAGTGGATTTCAACGTGGATAGCGGCAGTGAACAGGACCACGACAATATCTGGTGCATCGATCCTGAAGCAACCAAGAGCTTCATGGAGAAAGTGGACAAGCCGTGGATCGCGTATAAGACCCTTGCAGCCGGGGCCATCCATCCGAGCGAAGGGTTTGAGTGGGTGTTCAAACATGGCGCCGACTTTGCTCTTGTAGGAATGTTCGACTTCCAGGTTACGGAAGACGTGATTATCGCCAAGAAGGTGCTGGCGAAGGACGACGTAAAGAACAGAACGCGTCCGTGGAGGGCGTGAGAATAGCGCTGGACCGTATGGAGCGCGGGATCGTCTGAAGTCAGCAGTGTAGGGTAGTAGGTGCGCCTGTTTTCAACTGAGACGAGGAGGTAAATTATGTCAAAGGAAATGAATCGCCGCAGTTTTCTGGGAAAATCCCTTATTGCAACGACAGGTGCAGCCGCCCTGGGTTTGAGTTTCGAGGAGAAAGCGCTGCTGGCTCACCAAGCTGAAGCGGCCGAGCGTGCAGAAGCAAAAGAGGCTGTCAAAGGACTTCCGATGGGGAAGATCGGCGACCGGAAGATCAGCAGAGTTATCTGCGGCAGTAATCTTTTCGGCGGTGGAGCGCATGCGAGAGAGCTCATGTACGTCTCTCGCATAGTCGGGGACTACCATACCGACGAGAAGATCATGGAAACCCTACAGCTGTGTGAGGAGAACGGTATCAACACAAACGTAGGCGCTATCGGAACAGTCAATGAGTACAACAGGGAACGAGGCGGCAAGATGCAGGTCATAGGGCAGCTCGGCCCGTCAGCAGAGGACCCGATAGGTGACGCGCAGGAAGCTATTGACGGGGGCGCCATAGGCGCCTTCATATGGGGCAAGAGGTCGGAGGACCTGGTTCAGGCAAACCGGCTGGATGTGATCGAGAAGTTTGCCTCCTTCCTGCAGAAGAACGGCGCGATCGCCGGCGTAGGCGCCCACGACTGGCGCGTGGTCGCGGCCTGCGAGAAAGCCGGCATAAATCTCGATTTCTATTTCAAGACGATACACCATGACAAGTACTGGTCCGCGTACCCCAAGGAAACGAGAAGGCCGTACCGCGTTGACAGCTTCGCTCCCGATGATAAGGATTGCATGTGGGAGCAGTTTCCTGAAGAGACGATCGAGCTTATGAAAACGGTTAAAAAGCCCTGGATCGGGTATAAGGTGTTGGCGGCCGGCGCGATCCATCCGGAAGAGGGTTTCAAGTTTGCGTTCGCGGGCGGCGCGGACTTTGTCTGCGCGGGAATGTTTGACTTCCAGGTGCGAGAGGACGTGCTCATCGCGAAGAAGATGCTCACCGACGACGCTATGAAGAATCGGGCAAGGCCGTGGGCCTAGCCTGGACGTGCTGAGCTGGCATAGCACAACCAGTGCCATTGGCAACGATACAGGACACAGATGATGTCGAAGAAGGTTGGTAGACGAGGGTTTTTCGCAAGGTCTTTGGCTGCTTCCGCTGGTGCGGCAGCTTTGGGCATGGGCTTCGAGGAGAAAGCGCTACTTGCTCACCAGGCTGAAGCGGCTGAGCGTGCAGAGAAAGAAGCGCCTGTCAAGGGTCTGCCGACGGGGAAAATCGGCGATGTCACAATCAGCCGCGTGATCGTCGGCAGCAACCTCTTTGGTGGCGGCGCCCACGCCAGGAACCTGCAGTACGTCTCTGCCCTGATGAGCAGGTACTTCACTGACGAAAAGATCATGGACACGCTCCAGCTCTGTGAGGAGAACGGGATCAACACCAATGTGGG
>Ga0114922_10000673_pt1 | contig 32760 bp, 21 predicted proteins | sample AartaG_FD_100975 | JGI IMG/M metagenome (GOLD analysis project Ga0114922, IMG submission 100975) | Deep subsurface microbial communities from Aarhus Bay to uncover new lineages of life (NeLLi) - Aarhus_00045 metaG | ecosystem: Environmental > Aquatic > Marine > Oceanic > Sediment | place... | reverse complement strand
GGTCAATACCCATATAATTCATTTGTGCACCTCCATAATTTAAATTATTTGATTCTGCGGGTAGTCTATCATACAATCGACTCCCGCAGGAGGTGCATCACATCATCATGTTACCTTATAGTGAAATATGGAAACTGCCCTAAAGAGTTTTGAAGTATAGAAAGGATTAACAATGAAGAGCTTAAGGGCAGATCTATTGAGTTTGTATCGATGTCAGGGTTTTGAAAAAGCCCCGGTGGGGATGGTTTTGTGTCCCAGTCAGCAGGAGACTTTGCGGCGTCAATACCCCAATTATCCAAAAGAAAAAGACTACCTGGACTTTTTCAACGCTCCATACAGAGTCATTGTTGACCCTGGATTTGGATGGGCATTTGAAAACAAGATCCTTATCCCTGAGCGAAATGTCGATTGGCACAGCTTTTATCCCGAGGGTTTTATATATGACGTTAATTTCGATGTATGGGGGATAGCTCATGAGGATAATCCAAACTCCATGCACATGACACAGATGCACCATCCGATGAAGAAGTTCGATTCCGTAACCCAAATCGATGACTATCCTTGGCCCGATTTTAAAGGTGTGGATTTTACACGTTTTGAAAAACGGGTCAAAGATATTCAGGCTGCGGGCCTGGCTGTGTTTGTCTGGATGGAATGTACGATCTGGGAGACTGCCTGGTATCTACGAGGCATGGAAAATCTGATGGTGGATATGGCAACGGAAGATGCAAAGGCCACACGCTTGCTCGATATCATTACGGAAAAAGCCTGTTATCGTGCGGAGAAGTTTGCAGCCATGGGGGTGGATATTCTGGGCCTTGGCGATGATATCGGTATGCAGGAAACCAGCATGATGTCATCTGGAATGTATCGCCAGTGGCTTGGCCCTCGTCTAAAGCGGGTAATCCAAGCGGCCAAAGCGATTTTGCCGGACATTTTGATCAGTTATCACTCCTGCGGCAAGGCAACGACTTTGATCCCGGAATTAATCGACGCTGGCATTGATATCCTTAATCCCGTTCAGCCTGAGTGTATGGACTTTGAAGAAACACATCAACAATTTGGAGACCAGATTTCTTTTAATGGGACAATTGGGACGCAGAAATTAATGCCATTTGGAACGCCACAACAGATTCGCGATGAAGTTTTTAAAAACATGGACATCGCCAGCGAAAAAGGTGGACTGTTCTGTTGCCCCACGCATGTGGTAGAGCCTGATGTGCCATGGGAAAACATTGAAGCCTACGTTCAGGCATGCAGAGATTATAAATAAATGAACCGGCGCATTCCTGCACAATGCCGCCTCTAACCGCATAAAATATGAATAATATTCGGGGACGGGCCGCTCCATTTATTTTGGCCAAGTCTATAAAATTCCCCCTTTCCTGTTTGTTTTTCATTGACTTGACCTGTTTTTCTGTTTATCATTTTCAATGATGCTGCTCAAGGGGTGATAATTTGATGAAATTGAGCAGAGATTGTTATGAACAAAAAACCAAATTCCTATGCTGAAGAATATTATAAGAAAGTCAATGAAAAGACATAGAAGTTCCTGTTTTTCTGTTTTTTGTCTCTGTTAAGCTTATTTGCTTTTTTTTCTCCTTTATTTTCCCAAGGAGATTCAAAGAACGTCCGTCTCAACTTTTTACTAATTACTATAGATACCTTGAGACCGGACAGGTTGAGTTGTTACAGCAGCGAACATTTGAAGACTCCAAACATTGATAGCTTAGCTGATAAGGGCGTCTTATTTTTAAAAACTTTTGCTCATACTCCCACCACTTTGCCTTCCCATGCAAACATACTTTTAGGGACAACGCCCCCATATCACGGAGTTCACGATAATTCTAATTTTATCGTGAGGGAAGAATTTTTAACATTAGCTGAGCTTCTAAAGGACCAAGGCTATTCCACCGCAGCCTTTGTAGGCGCTTTTCCTCTTGATTCAAGGTTTGGGCTTACCCAGGGATTTGATGTCTATGATGATATGTACGGCAGCACAAGCTCACAGGAGTTTTCTTCTGCAGAGAGAAAAGCCGAAGCTGTGGTTGAAAAAGCATTAAAATGGCTTGAAAATCAGAATAGCCCCTGGTTTCTCTGGATTCATTGTTATGACCCTCACCTGCGCTATAATCCTCCAGAGCCTTTTAAGACACAATACAAGAGTAATCTCTATAATGGAGAGGTGGCCTATGTTGATTTTGCTCTTTCGAAGCTGTTTAGTTACCTGGAAAAAAATAATTTAAACGATAACAGTTTGATCATATTTACTGGCGATCACGGCGAGTCTCTGGGAGAGCATGGAGAAAGTTCTCATGGCTATTTTGCATACAATAGTACTATCTGGGTGCCTTTGATCGTCTTTTTTCCTGGAGTAAAGCAAAATCAAGTCAATCAAAATGTCTCCCATATCGACATTTTTCCCACAGTTTGTGATATTTTGGGTATGGATGAGCCTTCCTTTCTCCAAGGGACCTCTTTATTACCTGCTATTATAGGGAAAAAGCTAGCCAAACGGGCAATTTATTTTGAATCTCTTTATCCTTATTACAGCAGAGATTGGGCTCCTTTAAAAGGATATATCGAGAGGAATAATAAATTTATCGATTTACCCCAGCCTGAATTATATGATTTGGAAAAGGATTTTATGGAGTCTAGTAATCTAGCTGAAAATGAAAATTTAAATAAATATAAAAAAACCCTCGAAAAAATAATAAAAGAATTATCTTATGCTGATAAGAATGAAAGAAAACAAAAAATAAACAGGGAAACGTTGGAAAAACTTCAAAGTTTGGGCTACATCTCGACTCTTCAAGCGTCTAGAAAAAAAACTTTCACTTCCAGAGATGATTTAAAAATCCTTCTTCCCTATCAAAACAAACTGACAAAAGCCATGGGTTTTTATCACAAGGGTAATATTGAAGAAGGAATTAACCTTTTGAAGGAAATCGTTGCAGAGAGAAAAGATTTCGCTCTTGCTTATACTTATCTTGCCACTTTGTACGGAGAGCAGAGAAGATTAAAGGAAGCTGTTGAAGTTCTTAGAGAAGGGATTGATAATAATCCCTCAAGTTATAGGATCTTCAGCTCTTACGGCATTTTTCTTACAAAGATTGGCCAATATGATACTGCTATCGAGATTTTTGAGAAAGGACTGGCTATCATAGACTATGATCCTGATCTTTGGAACTATTTAGGTGTGGTTTACTGGAGAAAAGGAGATTTCGAGAAGGCCTTAGAGGCATATCAGAAAGCTCTTTCTCTGGATAACAATTATCCCAAAATCTTCAATAACCTCGGCTCTCTTTATCTTTCTTTGTTTCTTAAAACAAAAAGCCCCAGCGATCGCCAAAAATCCTTTCAGAACTTTAAAAAGGCTATTGAACTGGATCCTGATTACGCCTCGGCTTACAATGGGCTAGGGGCTGCTTACAGACATGTTGGCAATATAAATGGAGCGATTTCCTGCTGGGAAAAGGCCTTGGAGCTCAAACCGGATTTAGACTTTGCTCTTTATAATTTAGGCTTAGCTTATTTGGCAATAGGCAAAAAAACTCAAGCACTTGATTATCTTACCAAATATAAAGAAAAAAACTATCTCAGTCTACCACCCCCCAAAAAAGACGAGCTCGATGCTTTGATTCAAAAGTGCAGGAAGAAGCCATGAGATATCTTATTCCCACTTTGATCATTATTGCTGTTGTAATCTTGATGAGCTGTGGATTTTCAGGGGAAAGTTGTACTTGATCCAACAAGTTTATACGGCTGTCCATCTGCAGGAAGAAATCCAAAAGAATACAATAAAGCTCTTCCAGCGCGGAGCATGGCTTGATAAGCAATTGTTGAAGCCCATTCAGGGTCAGCATCTATCACTAAGCTAAATGTAGATAAATCTTTTTCTGCACGTATAATTTGTTTCCCTAGCTGCTTAAAATTTGATTTCTGTTCTTTAATCAAACCTTTGTTAAGATATTTAGCCCAATTCATCATATTTTCCCTTTCCTGCATGTTTTTCATTGACTGGATATATTTTTCTGTTTATCATTTTCAATGAGACAGCTCAAAGGTTTTACATGATTAAAGGTCTTTGCTGAATAAGCGGTAAGTCTTATAAAGATCTCCTCCCCATTTGAGGACGGGCTCGATCATTTTCTTATTGTTTTCTACTACCAGAGAACATTCCGACCACTCATATCCTACCTTTTTCCCTTCAGTGATAGTATCCAAGACCATGACCAGGTCGATGCCTTTGTTGCGATACTCTTTTAAAACGCCAAAAAGAAAGGTCCTTAACCCGATCGCTTTTTTCTTGGCCCGAAGAAAATGCCACCACCCAAAAGGAAAAAGCCGGCCGTTCATCTTTTTAACCGAAGGGTTGATATCCGGGAAAGTGACCGAACAGCCGACCGCTTCACCATCTTTTTCAACCATAAAACAAACGCGAGGATCAACGATAAGCTTTAATCCTTCTGCTATCTGTTCAAATTGTTTGTCTGAATAGGGGAAGTGTCCCCAATTATCCGCCCAAGCTCCATGCACGATCCGCTTAATTTTTTCCATCTCTGATTTTAGGTTTTTAAGATCAACCGGGCGGATCGAAAATCCCTGTTTTAATACTCGCTCTCTGATTTTAAAAAATACATCTTTTATTTCCGTATCGTCTGTCACCTTAAATGCATACCAGTCGATTTCTTTTTTATACCCGGTTTTTTCCATCTGGGTGATATAATAACGGGGATTGTAGTTTTCCAGCACAACCGGGGAGGGGGGATCGGCATCCCAGCCTTCCACCTGAAAGCAGATCTCGTCGTAGATTGTATAGTGTTCCGGACCGATGATCTTGGTCTTGCCTTTGCTACGTAGCCAGTCTTCGGCCGCCTGCATTAAAGCTACCGAGGCTTCATCATCATCGAGACATTCATAGTAACCGAAAAAGCCCTCGCTGCAGTTGTGATATTCATCGTGCCGGCTGTTGGTATGGGCTACTACCCGTCCCGCAACATTTCCGTCTCTTAGCGCCAGGAAAAACACAGCTTCGCCGAACTCAAAGAAAGGATCTTTGTTCCGGTTGAGCCGGTTTTTCATATCAAAGATCAAGGGGGGCACCCAGTTAGGATCGTTTTTATATACCTGCCAAGGGAATTTAATGAATTGTTTTATTTCTTTTTTTGTAACAGCTTCTTTGATTTCGACCATGACTTCTTTCCTCAGAGAATATATTGTTGAATTGACATATATCATAGTAGTAATATGATGTCAAAAATAATCCTGAGTTTGTTAAGACAAATGGAGAAAAATGGTTGCAATCCCATAAAATATTTTTTATTGTATGTTTCTAGGTGGAAATCGGAATTGGATGATAAAACTTTCCTAATTGCAAATATCACATACCATTTAGAAATCTATCAAGGGAGGGAGTAATGAAGGTAAAATCTATATTTTTTTGTTTCATCCTGGTTTTCTGCCAGGGACTGGGAGCCGGGGCTCCTCCGGATACACATCCGTTTTCTATTCATGATATGTTGACGATGCAGAAAATATCAGATGCCCAAATATCCCCTGATGAAAAGCTGATTGTCTTCACCTTGCGGACAACCGATTTGGCAGCCAACCGCGGCAGAACGGATCTTTGGATAGTAGGTGTGGATGGGACCGGACTTCGCCGCTTAACCTCCCATCCGGCTTCGGATTTTAATCCCCGTTGGTCGTCTAGTGGTGAGATGGTCTTATTTATATCCACCCGTTCCGGCTCTTCTCAGGTCTGGCGAATCCGGGTGGGCGGAGGAGAAGCGGAGCAGTTCACAAAATTACCTCTAAATGTGGGCAATCTCGTGGTTTCTCCCTCAGGAAAACACATTGCTTTTACTATGGAGGTTTTTCCTGAGTGCCGGCAGATAGAATGCACGAAAAATAAGCTGGATGAAACAGCTAAGAAAAAAAGCTCTGGAAAGATTTATGATAAAATTTTTATCCGTCATTGGGATACATGGAAAGATGGGCGGCGATCGCATGTTTTTGTTCTCCCGGTTTCAGGTGGAGAAGCCCGGGATGTAATGGTGGGAATGGATGCGGATTCTCCCTCGAAACCTTTTGGGGGCCCCGAGGAGATCACTTTTACTCCTGATGGAAAGGGGCTGGTTTTTACGGCCCGGGATGTGGGCCGGGAAGAACCCTGGTCAACAGATCTTGATCTGTATTTTGTGCCTGTGGATGGATCCAGCCAACCCAAGTGCCTGACGGAAAAGAACCAAGCGACTGATACTGGCCCGGTATTTTCTCCGGACGGGAAAACATTGGCCTATTTAGCCATGCGCCGGCCCCGGTTTGAAGCCGACCGTTTTCGGATTGTGCTGTATTCATGGCCAGGGGGCCGGGAGCGTGTTTTAACTGCGGATTGGGATCGTTCTCCCAGTTCTTTATTCTGGGCCAAAGACGGTAAAACCATTTATGCAACTGCCGCTAATCTTGGGCAGTCCTCGTTATTTGCCATCGAAGTATCCCAGATAAAGGTCAGAACTGTAGTGAAAGACGGCCGCATCTCTGGGGCGGGAATGGCAGGAAAAAGGATTGTTTTCGGCCGTAACAATCTACGCTCCCCGGAGGAGCTTTTTTCAGTTAAAACGGATGGGAGCGACCTTAAACCTATCACTCAGATAAATAAGGATGCGATCACCCGGGCCCGTATGGGTGAATATGGACAGTTCACCTTCAAAGGCTGGAATGATGAAGAAGTGTATTGTTATGTGGTGAAGCCAGTGGATTTTGATCCGCAAAAAAAATATCCGGTAGCTTTTCTTATCCACGGCGGACCCCAGGGTTCATTCGGTAATAATTTCCATTACCGCTGGAATCCCCAAGTCTATACCGGCGTGGGTTATGCTGCGGTAATGGTCGATTTTCATGGTTCGGTCGGCTATGGGCAAAATTTTACGGATTCCATTAGCAATGATTGGGGGGGGAAACCGTTGGAAGATCTGAAAAAAGGACTAAAAGCCACCCTAGCCCGGTATGACTGGATGGATGGGGATCGGGTTGCTGCCCTGGGGGCATCCTACGGCGGGTATATGATCAATTGGATTGCCGGCAATTGGGCGGATCGTTTCCGCTGCCTGATCAATCATGATGGTAACCTGGATGAACGTATGGCTTATTTTAATACCGAAGAACTCTGGTTCCCGGAATGGGAACATGGAGGAACCCCCTGGGCCAATCCTAAGGGATATGAAAAACATAATCCCGTTAATTTTGTCAAAAACTGGAAAACGCCCATGCTGGTCATTCACGGTGCTTTTGACTTCCGGGTCGTGGATACCCAGGGCATGGCGACTTTCAATGCTTTGCAGAGGTTAGGAATCCCCAGTAAATTTCTTTATTTTCCGGATGAAAATCATTGGGTGCTCAAACCTCACAACAGCATCCTGTGGCATGAAACCGTAATAAGTTGGATGGATAAATGGTGCAAGCAGTGATTATCTTTGTAAGAGGATTTGGTCTTTACTCGCAATCAAGGTATACTAGCCTGGATAATTCACGGGTCGAGATTGCCATAGCTGCAAGGAGTGGTTCGGGAAAAGGTAACTCCACTTTGACTCGCATTTAATCACTTAACAAGACAAGATTCCATTTCCAGTGTGATCGAAAGTTCCCAGGAAAGCACATACAGACTGAACTAATCCAGTTCGACCTTCAGTTGACCGATCTGGCGATAAAGCTCCCCGATGAGTTCTTCCTGTTCTTTGTCCTTTCTCATCCCCGGTCCGTGAATAGATCCGGCAGTATCCACAATAGGGGAAATTTAACCTCAAAACTCACCCCTTAAGGGGATTGTACAAAATAAAAATATATGATTTAATTATTTTGACAAAATTTGACATACTTCCCTGTTTACATGATGAGGGATAAGAAAATGAAGAAAATCTCGGTTATCTTTGGAACCAGGCCAGAAGCCATCAAGCTTATTCCCATAATTCTAAAAATGAAAACTTCGCGCCACTTGTATCGGATTAAAGTGTGTGTAACCGCTCAGCACAGGCACATGCTCGACCAAGTATTGGATTTGTTTGGTGTAGAACCTGATTATGATCTAAACATAATGAGAGAGAACCAGAGTCTCTTCGACATTACGGTGAACGAATTAATGAAATTGGAAGAGCTGTTCAGGGCAGATAAGCCCGATTTGATCCTGGTTCAGGGAGATACGACCACGACTTTTGCTGCAAGCCTTGCGGCTTATTATACGAAAATAAAAGTTGGTCATGTCGAGGCAGGATTAAGAACATACGATAAATTCTGCCCGTTCCCGGAAGAGATAAACAGAAGATTAACCGACTGCTTAACAGATCTGTATTTTGCTCCAACAGAGAAAGCCAAGAAGAATCTGTTACACGAGGGATTTCAAGAAAAGAATATCCACGTAACTGGAAATACTGTTATTGATGCCCTTCTGATGACTATAGAAAAACAAAACAACAAAAAAACCCAGGAATTCCTGGAGAATAAAATTTATAAGGAATCCGGAATCGCTGTCGACAACCGGAATCACATACTTGTTACAGCTCACAGGAGAGAGAGTTTTGGAATCGGCCTGAAAAACATATGTCTGGCACTGAAAAAAATTGCACATGCTGCTCCAAATTGCCAGATCATATGGCCTGTCCATCTCAATCCAAATGTCCGAAATCCTGCGGAAAAAATTTTATCCAGTGTAGCGAATGTCCATATGATACATCCTTTAGATTATTTTTCATTCGTCTGGCTGATGAACCGTTCTACGTTAATTCTCACCGATTCAGGTGGAATTCAGGAGGAAGCACCATCACTTGGAAAACCTGTATTGGTAATGCGGAACAAAACAGAAAGGCCAGAGGGAATCGAAGCAGGCACGGCAAAATTAGTGGGCACGAACAGTAAAAATATCTTGGATATGACTCTAGCATTACTGGAAGATAAAAAGCTGTACGAATCAATGGCACATGTAGTAAATCCCTACGGCGATGGGAAGGCGAGTGATAGAATACTCGCCATCATAGAAAGCGAAATGAGTAGAATAGATGTGCCGAGAAGAGGAAATTCCAAGAGCAAAAACAATTAATGAAAGTTTCAACTAAAAAATTTCTATTCTTCACAGCCATACTTATTCTGGCGCTTCTCTTGGCGATTGCCGGATTTATCCTATTTAAGAAGCTCGTGTCAGGGATAAGTGTTGATACGTACAGTCAGTACCCCTCACTTCAGCCTGAAATCCGACACACTGTGGCTATCCGTTTTGACCCATCTTTTTACTATAGGGGAGAGCATCCGAAAAAATTAGCGGTTCAACTCGCCAGACAGTGGAAGAATGCCGGTGTCAATCTTGTCTTCTATCGTGCTTATGATCCTTTCTACGGCGCATTCTACCGGACTCATTATGAACTGAACCGCGAAGGAGAATTCGGGAAATATAACCTTTTAAAGTATGTCCTGAAAGAATGCCATACAAGAGATATTAGGGTATTCGCTTGGCTTCCGGTGCTCAATCACTACGGCGCATGGAGAGCTCAACCCGAATGGCGAATGAAAGAAGTTGATGGCAGCGACTTCAGCGGACCAGGCCTTGAATATCCACTGTGTGCGCGAATTCCTGAAGCGCGAGAATGGTGGTATAAATTTATCAAAAATTTACTGCAGAGTTATCCTGAAATTGACGGGATCGATCTAGCAGAACCTGTAGTGAGCTGGCGCAAGGGGGATGCCTGTTTTTGCGACAGTTGCCGAGAGGCCTACGAAAGCAAAAGTGCACAAGCTACTCCTGAAGAAATCCGCGCTCAGCCGCTCACCACGGTGCTCAAGGAGGGAATTGCCTTAGCTCACACTGCTGGAAAACAGGCTGCAGTAACCTTTGTTGTTCCCGCAGCTAGTTCTGGAGATATACTCAGCCTTGAACAAATGAGGGACAACACAGGATTCGACCTTTCCGGGCTCCTCCATGCTGAGGAGCATGAGATTCCTGATATTATCTGTCCCGAATTTATTTGGCAGCAATTAAAGAGCATATACTCTGAAGATTCCGCTATCTCGTCATTGTTTTCACCAGAATGGACAGTGCAAGCCGTCCGTTCTTTCCTCAGAAAGATTGATATGCCAGTGGGGGTGCTCATCCATCTGGAAATAACCGATTTTCCCGGAGTTGAAGTGGACTCTGCTTCTTTTGAAAGATCCCTTCAAGCAGCAGTAGTAAACAACGCCCTCGGAATAGACGTCTACAGCTCAAGCCAGCTGGACAGGAAAAATGCATGGCCAGCAATAAAAAGGTTCAAAACTGAAGCGAAGAAGAAGCATTGCCTTGTTTTGTATGATCCGACAAGCAATCGCAGCGATGCCATACATACTGGCGAGCTCCTCCGGCATTTCAAGACTGAGGTATCTCTGCAGCCTCTGATCTCCTATGTGCCGGGTACCATTCACAATTATGATGCTGTGTTTTACGTCGGCACTGAAAGTGGGACTGAAATTCCAAAAAGTCTAATCAGAGACATCTCCCAGCTGGACACCACTTTCTGCTGGCTTGGATTCAACATCGATTCCCTTCTGGATCAAGAGCCACTTTCAGCGAAATTGGGAATTCACTATCGAGGCATTATCCAGGATAAATACCGCTCTGTATCCTATAAAAACACGACCCTGATAAAAGAAGACCCCTGGACAAATGTAATAAGTATAGCCGATGAGAAAAGGACAAGAGTGCTTGCCACAGCGAGTGATGGAAAAGAGCACATTCCCTATGCAGTGCGGAGCGGTCGCAATTTCTGGTTCTTTGCTGATATTCCCACAAGCTATACCATCGAAGGGGACCGTTTCTTGGTTTTTGCAGACCTCCTGCATGATATCCTCAACGAAGACCATGTCGAAAAAAAACTGGCCATGGTTCGGATCGAAGATGTACACCCCTTAACCAGCCCAGAAGTCCTCAAAAAGATTGCCCGGTATCTACATGGCCATAACATTCCTTTCCAGGTAGCATTCGTGCCTTTCTACATTTTCCCAGAGGAAAATATCAATGTTTCTCTTAATGAAAGACCGAAGTTAATCTCTGCATTGAAATACATGGTTAAAAAGGGCGGTACACTTGTCTTGCACGGGGTAACGCACCAGCGATACGGAGAGACGACAACAGACTATGAGTTCTGGGACTCAGTGAGCGATTCTCCGATAGACGGGCAAACAAAGTCAGAAATCCGGCAGCGAATCGAGAGGGGGATTCGTGAATGCTGGTTAAATGGATTGTATCCTCTTATTTGGGAAACTCCACATTATGCCGGTTCCCAAGAGCTCTACTCCGTTATCAGTGATATCTTTTCAATCTCGATGGAGCGGAGGCAGTCTATCGATGAAAGAGATACTGACCAGTTCCTCCCATACGCCATACTGCCTGATCGATTCAACCAGATAATCCTACCGGAAAATCTCGGCTACGTTCCCCTGGATAATCCCCAAGCTGGAGTGATCACCGAGCCAGCAAAAAAAATCCAGGTAGTTCGCGATGGTGTGGCATCTTTCTTTTTTCATCCTTTTATAGAGATGGAAGTACTCAAGTCTATTATCCGCACCATGAAAAAAGATGGATTCACATTCACCAACGCCAGTGGATTTCCTGTTCAGGTAAAAACCTCATTCGGGATACTGAAGAGCCAACCAGGAACCATCCGCCTTTCTCCAAAATATCACAGGGGGAAGGAAACGCTTCTCCTTTTTCCTGGAATTCTCAGCTCTCAGGATGATGCCATTGTGGAGCCAGGGAGTGAATACTCAAAAGAAATCAATATCCGCAAGGGAGAGCTTTTTGCAATACATTTTATAAAACCCCCAGAAGAAATCTCCACTAAACTCCCCCAAAGCAGAGACCTGCAAGATATTGAAGTCACACAGGTGCTTCAGGGTGTATCCAACCACATGGGAGAGCCCTCTCAGGTACCTCTTCCATTAATCGTTGAGGACGCTTCAGCTACAGGCGCATCCCGCAAAGAAATGAAAAGCTTCGAGTCGACTTTCAAACTTGTAGGAATACATGTGGAGAAAAAGGACGTCAAGGAATTCTCGCACATAGGATCCGAATTCAATCTTCTAGTACTTCCTTCCTCATCTGCCTCCTCGCTCAATGCCTCACAGCTTGAAATAATTTTGGAATCTGTCAGAAATGGTGATACTGCCCTTATTACCAGCGGATTTTCTCCTCTCACCGACAAACTCGGGATAGAAAAAATGTCCCAACAAGTCGATGTTCACTCCATAGCAGATACCTATTATCCCGATGTGGAAATTTCATGGGAAACATCGAGTACTGTTACAGCTTTCGAATCTCCTGAGGATGCTGAATTCATTTACATCGATAGAAAAACGGAAACCCCGTTGGTAATTACCTCTCCATTCGGTCAGGGAAGATACATTTTTTTGGCCACACCGCTCGATGAAAAAAGTACTCTCGGAAGTAAACGCTACCCTTATTTTCTCTCCCATGTTTTCCGCTGCCTTCAATTTTTTCCGCTCGTGCGAGCCAGGAACGTCGAAGTCTTTTTTAATCCCGGGGACCGTGAGGAAATTGCCATAGAAGACCTTGTAAAGCTCTGGCGTCGAAGCGGTGTCCGGATCATCCATGCTGCGGCCTGGCAGGTATTTCCAGAATGGACATATGATTACAAACGCCTGATTCACCTCGCACACACAAACGCAATGTTGGTCTATGCCTGGCTTGAACCTCCTTACGTGCATGAAAAATTCTGGCTGAAGCATCCGGAGTGGCGGGAAAAGAATCCGGATGGTGAGGATGCTGTTGCGGGCTGGAGAAAGCCAATGGCCCTTGGGGATCCAGAAATCCTGAGGGCTGTCCTCGAAGAATGGCGCTCACTACTCGAACGGTTCGATTGGGACGGCGTGATGATCAATCGGCTGGGATTTGAAACAGGAGAGGAAGAGGAATACTTTAAAAGCTATACACCGTTTCATCCCAGAGTCCGGGAACATTTTTTTAAGGAAGCAGGCTTTGATCCAATAAAACTGTTCGACACAGAATCAGATTATTACCGGGATAAAAATCCCGCCGCTCTCCAGAAATACGAGCAATTCAGAAATCTTCTGGCAAAAAGATACGCTGAATCTCTCCTGGACATGCTCCAGGAGTTGATGGCTTCAGGGCGAAATTACTGGGAGCTTATCCTTACCTATGATTCGCGGCGGATAAATTCTGCAATGAACCTCCAAACCCTTCTCGAGTTCAAGCAAAAGTACAGTGCCAAATTGCAGCTCATTCCGAGCAGAGACAATCAGTGGGAATCACCGGGAGATGAGTTTGAAGTGATTCAGCTGGTAATTTCCCCCAGTCAGGATGACTCTGTTTTTCATCCACTCGCGCCCACCACATATCCCACGGGATCGGGCTTCTATCATCTGCTCCAAAAGTATAACAGGGCAGCCAAGCGCTTCACCATTTTTTCCGAGAATTCTCTCTACGATATAGACACCCAGATGGTACCACTCCTTCTGGCCTCTGGAACCACTCGATTCTGGGATAGGAAAGGACTTTTCATCGAGTCCCCCAGTTCTGGAGAGATCGTCTTTTCAGAAAAAAGCCTGGAAAGTCTCACAATAGACGGAGCCCCTGCAGGATCATTCCACCGGAACCGCCTGATACTTCCTGTCGGTAAACATTACATCACCCCAGTAACCAGCAGCTGGAATTCTTCAAACAACCACAGTGCTTCAGCCCGGCTTGTGGACAGTTCTGTTGACCTCTTGAGAAGCGAGATTATGAAACGTGGAATAAAAATTGACTACCGGACAGACCAACGGGCGATACTTGTTATTAATGAAAAGCCTATCAGGATTTACCTGCAGAGCAGGCAATTAAAAGCGAAGCCTGAAAAAGGGCTTCGAGGATGGGCAGTCACCCTGCCTCCAGGAGAGCAATCTGTAGTAATCATAACCCGGAGCGCTCTGGGGACAATCCTCACATCATTCAGTCTGACACTCTCAAATGCAATCGTCGTCACAAGTATTCTGGCAATCATTGTATTCTTACTTATTTTCACTGTTACCCGGCTGCAGGCAAAATTCAATCCGAAAGAATAACCATATGGCATATTCAAATTCATTTTTTGAAATACTCTTCCTGCTCACGGTCACCATACTATGGATTATGATTTTCTACCAGGTCTTCTTTACATTCATGGGATTTCTGTACAGATCCCGTTCTCAGAGGGAAAAGAGAAAGCTTGACAGTAGCAGAGAACATGAACTGCAGCCTGTCTCGATACTGGTCCCCGCGCACAATGAAGAGCAGGTTATCGTAAGAACGCTCGATTCTCTGTGCTCACTCCGCTATCCTGCGGACAAACTAGAAATTATCGTGGTGAATGACGGATCAAGCGATGCCACTGCTGAGCTCGTGTCAGAATATATGAGCAGAGACAGGCGTGTTCAGCTTGTTCATGTCCCCAAAGAAGAAGCTGCCCGGGGTAAGCCTCGCGCTCTTAACCACGGGCTTAAAGCAACCAGTCATGATATTATTGCAGTTTACGATGCAGACAACACTCCAGAACCGGATTCCTTGCAGTACCTTGTTTTGAATCTTGAGAGAAATCCAAAACTGGCCTCAGCGTTCGGAAAATTCAGAACGAGAAACAAGAAGAAAAATCTCCTGACGCGCTTTATCAACCTTGAAACACTCTCTTTTCAATACATGATACAGGCAGGACGCTACCTTCTGTTCAAAATCGCAATTCTGCCCGGTACAAATTTTGTTATCCATAAAAAAGTCCTTGTTGAATCTGGGGGATGGGATGAAGAAGCGCTCACCGAAGATACAGAGCTCAGCATTCGCCTGTACCAGAGAGGTTATGAGATCAAGTTTGTTCCCTATGCGGTAACGTGGGAAGAGGAACCCGAGCAGTGGAGAATATGGCTTCGCCAGCGCACCCGCTGGGTAAGAGGTAACTTCTACATGTTGAGGAAATATCTTTTAGCTTCGTTCCGTCTCAAAAAGCTGAGCTTGACCTTTGAACTGGTATATCTTTTTCTGCTGTACTACATTTTTCTGTTTTCTATCCTGTTATCGCATCTCTTTTTCATTACTAGTGGACTGGGGGTAATTGCAGTTCTCTCTCCTGGTCCCTATTTTGCGGTCTGGATTTTTGCCATCCTTCTCTTTACTGCGGAAATCATGATTACTGCAGCTTATGAAGATGAGGCCTCACTTGAAAATCTCGGCGTAACGCTCCTGATGTATTTTATCTACTGTCAGGGCTGGATTGTGGTGGTATTCCGAGCGCTCTACCAGGAATTCATCCAAAAAGGGCGGATAGGATGGGAAAAAACGCCGCATCTTGCCTCTGGATTCGAATCCAAGAGTCAACAAAAAGGCAAACATGAAAAAGACATTTCTTAAAACATTCAATCAATTACAATCAAGGAGTCCCAATGAAAATTAAAGTTTTTGTTTTCTGCATACTCTGTATCGCTCCCTACTTAGGTGCTGATATACATCTCCAAGGAGGGATCGAATCGTATATGGGATCAAATAATCTCTTTACCCTTACGCCCTGGATTGGATTGAGAGTCGGGCTGTTCAAAAGCACTTCACTCCTGCTTAAATACTACAACCACAACATCAGCTTCAACTATACCAATGTAAACGATGAGGAGACAGAGAGGAAAGCACACCTCTCCAACTTCACCGTGGCGCTGTATACCCAAAAATGGGGGCATGATTTTTACTCAGCCATATCTTACTTCTCAGGAACTGATTCCTACAGTGCCCTGGCTCTTGATACGGGAACAGAACTGAAAATTACAAAAAGAATCTATTTGGATGTTGGAATCTATCTTATCAACGAGAAATCAATCCTGTGGTATCCGAATGAAGCAGTGAGAAACATATTCCTCTATTCAGTAAAAGGAGGAGTGAAATTCAAAATAACCAAGTGGCTCAGCATTTGCCCGAAGATATACGCATACAGGAATTCAGAAGATGTGAATGCAGGGACATATTCTATGAGCGCTATCATAAATCCTATGGACCCAATCTACATAAGCTTAATATATTTTAAATACCATGAATCTGCACAATACCGTTTTTCGGGTGATTACATATCAATCGGCCTGAATTTCTATTACTAGGGTCAGAAGCTCTCTATACCAATGTTCATCGGGATACACCTGAGTATACTCGTTCGGACAATGCTCCAGAATTCACAGCCAAAGCAGTAAGAAAATGGCAGGCAAATTTTGGAATAACGACCTTATAAATCGAGCCTTGAAGTCCTTGGGAGAAGGCAATTTGGAGTCGCTCATCGGGAAGCTAGTGCACACGCTTAATAAAGAGGGACACGTATCTGAGATACAGAATTACTGAGAATAAGAGTAAGAAGACCTCGATCCCAATCAAAACTAATTATTCGAAGTCCTTGTAAAGGGATTTAATTGTCTTATATCCTGAATACCTGAAAGCATCTTATCAAAATAGACTAATACCTTTTACAGGCCGTTCCCCAGTAATTATAATAACCAGTTTAATCCCACAAAAAGAATAGCAGCCGGAATACCTAACCTCAGCCACCAGTAAAGAAATACCGGGAAAGGTTTCCTCCGCCCTTCTGAAAGTTCGCGTAAGGCTCCGGCACGTTTGATACACCAGCCTGCAGTTATAACCGCCAGCAAAGAACCAAGGGCCTGCATCCCTGAACCGAAGGTCAGATCCCAGGGAATAAATATGCGGTAATTAATCATGGGTGGGACAGCCAGTACAAACACAATACTGCAGACAATTAAAACAGCTTTTTCCCGGGACAAACGGGTATTATCCACCAATCCCCCTATCAGGACTTCAAAAGCAGCTATGTCGGATAAAAAAGCCGCTCCAAATAGCCCGGCAAAGAAAAGCAAGCCGAATATCCAGCCGGCCGGCATAAGAGAAAAGGTATCAGGTAAGGTGGCAAAAATAAGCCCCGGCCCTGAATCAGGCTTTAGTCCTAAGGCAAATACTGCAGGAAAAATAGCAAATCCAGCCATAATTCCTGCAAGGGAAGCACCTATTCCGGTAAACAGGGCATTTTTAGAGATATCCGCTTTTTTCTTAAGATAAGAGCCGTAAATAACCATAAAAGTACCGCCCAAAGACATAGAGAAAAATGCCATCCCCATAGCCGCTGCCATCACAGACGGTGTAAGCTGAGAAAATCTTAACCCGCCAATATACCACTTAAGGCCTTCAGAAGCTCCGGGCAGAGTCACAGAGCGTAGAATAAGCAAGGCTAAAATACTAAAAAGTGCAGGTACGATCCATTTGCTGATTTTCTCTATCCCCTTGCGCAGGCCCTTGATCAAAACCACAGCACAAGAACAGATCACCAAGGCCGTCATCATAAGCTGGAGAAGAAACGACTTCAAGACAAAACCTGTCTGAGGCGGCAGAATGTCTCCAGCATGCAGATCCAACCCAAACGCTTTTAAACCCTCAGAAAAAGCATGAAACCCAACCCATCCTACTGCGTTGGAATAATAACCGGTAGCACAAAAAACAATAAAAAACAAAAATGCTCCGACATACTTCCCGCCTGGAAAGCCGCCTTTAGCAAAAGCACCCAGCGTGCCCCGGCGTGTATAACGGCCCAGCATCCACTCAGCCATAAGAGCAGGAATACATATAAACAAAACCACAGCAAGATAAAACAGCACAAAAGCTGCTCCCCCGAATTTCCCTACCATGTAAGGAAATCTCCAGACAGCACCCAATCCAACTGCAACTCCGATCATGGTCATAAGCAGACCGAAATTCGAAGTAAAAGTCTCACGTTTCATTTACTATCAATCCCAGCCATGAAGCTTATAATACTCGTTTACCATTTTTTTTATATCAACAGTCGAGCCTTTGGTAGGACCTGAAGGTAAAGGTTCTTTTTGGAACCTTTCCGGAAGAGTATCATCTACTTTTCTTGCCCCAAACCTTATATTGAGCTTGTGGTCTAAATCAACAGCATCCGCGGTTATTTTCTCCAGATATTCAGGTGGATAATCGAGACCGGTCCCGGCTTTTAAAAGGACTGTAATTTTTTTAAAATCCAATATATCCATACATAAACCAATATTCTTACACATGGTCAAACAATCAGTAAGCAGGGCGATTTTTTCCGAGTAGGTCACAAGTTCTGCTTTACCTTCTTCTGACAGACGGTCAGCTGCTTTTTCAGTTCCAAAGCGTTTCTTCGCCTCCTCCTTTCTGTCAGTCAGTTCAAAATATGGCTCAGCCCGTAGATGGTCTGCACCACGGGAAGCAACAGCATAGGTCAATCCATATGCTTTGATCCCTCTTGGGTCACCACAAATTATGTCCAATCCTTTGCCCTGCATCACCAGCTTCTGCGCTTCCTCCCTAAAGCCAGACGAAAACCGGGTTGCTCCCTCAGCTAACCTATCCCCGATTCCCCGCCGAAAAACTATCATATTTATAAGCTTGCGAATTTTATCTACTTCTCCCCAAGTAATATTCATCCCCTCCAGATCAGAGGCCTTGAGCAGCCCCTTTTCCTGACATTCCATGAGCCAGCCAATAACTTCTGAAGTGGAGATGGAATCCAGACCCATCTGATTAAGATAGAAATTCATTTCAAGCGCAAAATCAAGGTCCCTGCATCCCACTCTTGAGGTAAAGCTGCACAGCGTCTCAAACTCAGGCCCCTCTGCCTCACAGGTTCCAGCTATATAATAACGAGAGCAGTGAAGATTACAATTAAAACAGGCTTTGTTCTTTACCTTATAGCGGCCAGCCAGTTCCTGCCCCGAGATATCATCTACATAATCGCAAACTCCTTCCTGAAAATGCCGGGTCGGAAGTATGCCTATCCCATTGAGGTCTTTCATCAACATGGTAGTGCCCAGATGGTAGCGCTTTTTATACTCGTTATGCTTTAATATATCCTTTTCTATTTTCCGGGTTTGATCGAGGAAAGCTAATGGGTCGGCCACATCAATAGAGCGGGCTCCTCTTACAGCCAATGCTTTCAGGTTTTTGGAGCCCATAACAGCTCCCATGCCGGTGCGTCCATTGACCCGGTTCCCACTTGAGACGATAGTGGAAAATAGGACAAGATTTTCCCCTGCCGGCCCGATCGCAGCTACTTGAACCGCCCAATCCACCCGACTCTTTCTAATAGCTACAGTTGCCTCGATTATATTTTTCCCTTTCAATTCCGGGCAATCCACAAATTTAACACCTGACTCAGTTATCCATAGATAAAGCAGGCTGTCCGCTTTGCCCGTAATAATGATCTGGTCAAAACCGGTCTGTTTCATTTCGGCAGCAAACTGGCCCCCAGCAGCAGAATCACCCAGAATGCCGGTCAAGGGCGACTTAGCGGAGACAGTATAATAAGCAGAAGCCGGAAGCAAGGAGCCGGTCAAAGGACCCACCCCAAAAATCAAAATGTTTTCCGGGCCCAAAGGGTCACATTCAGGGTTTAGCTCTTGGAAAAGCCTTTTTGAATTTGCCGCTCTACCACCGATAACAGGTCTTATCCAGGATGGGTCAAGCACCTCTTCCCTGAAACAACGGCGGGTCAGATCAACCCGCAGAATTTTTCCGCCATATCCGTATTTAAGCACGTTCCTTCCTCCATTCTGCCCTCAGCTTTTGCCCATTTTTATGAATATAGTGTTTCCTTTTAAGCTCAGGCTCCATCTTTCTGGTTTCCTCTCTAATATCAGAAAGTGACGGACGTTCTTTATCTTCATACTCAAAGGTAATAGCACCTTCAGTACAAGCTTCCACACACTTGGGGTTTCCCCCGCATAAATCACACACATAGACTAAATCATTAAAAATCTCTACAGCCCCAATAGGACAAGCTATTTCACAGGCTCCACACAGAGTACAGACAGTTGGAGAACAGATAAGCTGCCCTAAAGGCCCGAGAGTCAGAGCATCCTCAGAACAGCACATACAATAGCGCTCCTGGCACTGGGCACACACGACCGGCCCATCAATACCCTCCTCATACAACTGGAGGACCTTGATCCGGGACATATGGTTGTTGACTCTCCCTGTATGAAAAAAGGCACAGGCGACCTCGCAGCGCCGGCATCCAGTACATTTACTGATATCTACATGAATCATTCAATTACTTCCAGGTGGAACTGCACCAGGCCTTTAGGGTCGGGACAGGAAAAAGTATCAACACTTTTAATCCAGTGCCCATCTTCCAGTTTATCCCTTTCAGCCAGAACCGGGAATATAGGCATCATACTCTGCAGCGCCCAGATACAGATATACTTCCCATCCGGAACAAAAAGTTTTGATCCCTCTACAATAAAATAATCCCCCACCTGCATGGGAAGGTTACAATAGCCATCTATTTTTTCCACACTGACTTTTATCTTAGCCATATTTCCAATTCCTCCTAAAAATTAAAACACAAATAATCGACAATAAGTATGCTATACCCAGAAAGAAAAACCATTTACTATTTTCCCGGATATGTTGATAAAGCTCCCCTTCTCCAGGCTGGGGCAGAGGCACCGGATCCCAGGGTAACCCATATTTTTCAGCCAGCCCACGCATAAAAAGCAGATGAATAACCGGGATCCCGCGGTTAGCCATGGCAAAGAGTAAACCTCTTTTCTCTGGAGGCGGAAAATTATGAATATCCGTAAACCCGGGCTTTACTTTAAGGATCTCCTCATCCGTACCCATGTTTGATAGACTTCCTCCGATATTAATAAATGCCCGGATCTCAGCTTCTGCTGCTGCTTTAGCATAGATCTGCATCTTCTTTTCTACATTTGTTTTCAGATCCGGCTCTTCAATAAAAAGCAGGCCGCTCTCTTTTACAGCTTCTAACAAAATAGAGTGCCCTGCAGGCAGTATGTTGTCGCCGGTATCCCGGTCTCCACCCAGAGAAAGGGCGACAGGTTTTACTTCGAATATTCCCTTGGCATCCAAACAGTCCCGAATTTTAAGCCAGTGAAAATGCGGGTCATTCGCTCCCCACTGAGAAGCCCCCAGAGAACAAATTAGCAGAGGATTCAATTCCATCACCTCAGCTGCTGAAAGCACAGCGATTATAAGCGCCGGAAAAGAGCTGGAAGCTCCTACTGCGATCGTATCTCCCCTTTTTACTCCTGCTTTTTTAAGCAGCATCACAACTAATCCGGCAAAATTGGGATTTGTGGTCGTGCGTTTAGCCTCCAGCTGTCCGAGCGAGGTCGTTATTTCCGAATATTCTCGTCCGATAAGGCCGGTCAGATTAGGATCACTCTTGTGGTCCAAGCCGGAACCGTTTTGTCTGCGGCAGTCTGATATTGCTTCTGATGCCTGAGACATCAAACGGGAAGCATCGACCATATCCTTTGTCAAAGCATTTACATCTTTCAGAGGAGCTATCCTGGCCAGAACATAAAAGACCAGACTTAAGAAGAAAAGCCAAATATATAGCCGGGAACCCGCTTTATTTCTCCTCGCCGTACTATCCACTTTAAAGCCTGCATATAGAACATTTCAAAGGATCTTTCTCGTTTATCCATGTTTTCCAATTGTTATATCTGGGAAAATACATGAACATAAGAAACAAGGAGACAAAAAGCAAAATGTAAAAATCCCGGTTTAACCCAGCTAAAAGAAAGAGGACAAGACCCAGTATTGCCGGAATCTCAGATAATGCAAGAATCAATATGGAAGTTTTAAAAAGATCGCCGGTCATATTTGTTTTTTCAGAAGAAAATGTTTTCCTTAAAAGAAAGCCTCTCAATATCCTGATAAGGATCACCTGGAAAACAGCAACCCCATAAAAAACGTATCTTAAAAGCATGGTATTTTTTATCTCTACCAATCCAGAGAAAGGGGCCATCTGGGCTCTTATTATCTCTACAGCTGCTAGATAAATAAACAATACAGCCAGCATTGATGATGCAATGACCACCGCAGTTTTTACAACCTTTTTTAAATCATTATTTTCCATATTACTTGACCTAGACTATTCATAAAAAATGCCGATATATATGTAATATCCTTTTAGCTCAATATTTTACAATGATTATTGTCAATAGACAATTAACCTGACCTATTCATAAAAAAATGGCGATGTTTTTATTATTATTTCCTTTTCAATAATATGCAAGATTTTTTTAAGAATGATTATTGTAACTTTTTTCTTGTTTTTATTTTTTCTTTTTATCAAAGGACTTGTCAGGGTAAGGGGGAGGTTCCGGGACATCTACAGGATGCTTTCGTATCTCTTCTTTTAAAAAGGCAATGGCAGCTTCAAGCTGAGCATCTTTCCCTTTGAATGTCGCATGCGGCAAATTGTCAACTACTATATCGGGATCTACACCGTGCCCTTCGATCAACCATTCTCTCTCAGGTCCGTAAACGCCTGTCTGGGGAGCTCTTGCCAAGCCCCGGTCTGTAAGGCGGTTATTACTGCTCAACCAGATCTCCCCTCCCCAGGTCCGGGTGCCGATAACTTTACCCAGGCCCAGCCTCCGGAATCCCTCTGCAAAGGCTTCTCCATCTGAAGCAGTATTTTCATCACAAAGAACCACCATGTGCCCTCTGAAGGCATAATTCATGTTCCAATAAGGATCACCAGTACGAGGTTTCCAAAAAAACCACGCTTTTCTAAGCAATTTTCCCAGGATAATACTGTCAATGTTTCCACCCCTGTTATGCCTGACGTCTACTATTAATCCCTTGCGTTTAAAAACAGGATAAAAGTTTCGGTACCATTCTGTGATATTACTGCCTCCCATAGCCCTAAGATGGACATAGCCTATATCGCCGCCTCCTGCTTCCTCGACCTCTAAACGGCGCGTATATTCCCAGTCACTGTACCTGAGGCCTGCTTCATACCCGATAGGGATAACAACAGCACGGCTGATTTTTCCTGTTTCAGCAGATTTGATCTCGATAAGAACCTGGGTGCCTGCCTTGTTGCGCAGCAAAGCATTTGGATGCCGGACCGAAAGGGTGCTGCGGCCGTTGATACTTAAAAGGATGTCACCTTCCCGGATATTTAAATCCGGATCGGCCAGAGGGGAAAGCTCCTCTGGATAATCCGGGTCTGATTTATAAATATAGTCTATTCTATATCCGCCGGCTGTTTTATCCCGCTCAAGCTTAGCTCCCAAAGTAGCGACTCTGACCTGATCTTGCCCCTGCCTGAGATCACCGCCCCGGACACTGACATGAAGGGCTGATAGTTCTCCTACCAATTGTCCGATCAGGTCATTTAGTTCCCGGCGTGATGTAATCCGGTCTACCAGCGGGAGATATTTAGCAAGCACTACATCCCAATCTAAACCATGCATACCAGGGTCATAGAAGTAGTCTCTTTCAAGCCTCCAAGCATCTATAAAGAGCTGGCGGAAGTCATCTGCAACATTGATAGAAAAACTCCAGCCGCTTAGATTCACTTTACTTTTATTAAGATTTGCTAGCTTCTTTGGGGCTGCCTCAAATAGATAAATTGCATCGCCTTTTTGGACCATGATTTTTTTTCCGTCTGCAGAAAGTTCATATCTGCGGATCCCTTCGAGAACTGTTTCAATTTTAAGGTCTTCACTGGCGATTTTAAGAGACACTAATTTGGCCGGATCTCCATATCCGGCTCCCCGTTCTACCCAGAAAAGAGCTTTTGAGTTTACGGAAAGACCGGAGTAATTGCCGGCAATTGCAGGAATTTCATGGATACGGCGTTGAATTCCCTCAAGGTCTATTTTAATTAATGCTTCAGTCTGTTTTTTACCCTCTGATCTTCCCTCGGGCACATCCGCCTGAAAAAGCTCATCATCATGTTTAAAAGGCGACCTTAGATCTTTACGAAGAGAAAGCACATATAGTTTGACCGGTTTGTCAAAATAAGGTTCCGGCTGCCTTGGCCCCCACGGGCTTCCCACAACTGAACGGAGATTACGGTCTGACAAAAAGTAAATAAATCTGCCGTCCGGACTCCAGGCAGGGCTTACACTATTGACCCGATCTGTAGTAAGGGGAATCTGTTCGCCTTTTTCCAGATTGTAAAGGTGAATCTGAATAAATGTATTAAAAGCTTCCTGTGAATAGGTCAGCCACCTGCTGTCAGGGGACCAGACAATATCCCTTATGCCGTTCCTTGTATATGAGATTTTGTCTTGTTTTCCACTTGAAGTATTCAGCAACCAGAGGTCATTGTTCTTGTCATCAAAAGCTATCCATTTTCCATCAGGGGAAGGATGCCCCTGAAAACGCAGTATTTTTCCCTTTTCAGTAAGGGAGTTCTCCTCGCCTACACCATCAGCAGGCAAAAATGCAAATTCGATTTCACCGCTTTCATCAGAAAGAGCAAGAAGTTTTTTCCCGCATGGCATAAAAACTACATCCCTGTAACGAACTCCCTCTTTAAAAGATGCTCTTACTAAACGGCCTTTTCCGGCAGGAGCGACAAATACACGGCCCCGGGATGTAAGTACAACACTATCACCGGAGGGGTGGATGTGAGCTGAAGTAAGATAATCCATAGGATCATTTACCCATCTTTCACGTATTTGGTCAAAATCAGAGGCCAGAGTAATAGGAATAAGGCGGTCTTCATTATTCCCCACATCGAGTATACGCAGGTCAGCTCCTATCCGGTATACTATTTTTCCTTCAAACATATAGGGTGTTCTAACATCCCAGCCGCTGTGATGAGTGTGCTGCTTAAGGTCTTTCCCATCCTCATCCATTGACCAGATATTCCAATCGCCATCCCGGTCGCAAACATAATAAACTCGACTATCCCACCACATGGGTGCAAAATTCTCTCCCGGGAAATCCTTTGTCAAGTTGCGGGCTTCCGGCCAATCTGATTTAATTTTCCAGATATTGCGGGCTGTGCCTCCTTTATAACGTTTAGTATTGTTATTGTGGAATCCGGGGCGGGCAAAATAAAGCGTCTGTTCTGAGGCATCATAGGAGCCGCCGCTTGCCTGGCTGAGTGGTATTAAATCTCTTTTTCCGGTTTTCAGCTCAATAGTGACTAACTGCGGATTGGGAATAGTTGAAAAAGCGCGGGTCGAATACATAAGCTTTCCATTGGGAGTAAAACCAATTGCAGTTGAGGCATCGCCTTCATAGGTCAAGCGGGATGGCAGGCCACCGCTTAGCGGGATGATGTAGAGCTCGGTCGGTCCTTCATAGGTTGCGGAAAAAGCCAAAGTATTACCGTCTGGGGAAATCACAGGGTGAGTTTCTTCTCCAGGATGGGTTGTTAATCTCCGCCCTGTTCCGCCCTTAATGCTTACAGTCCAGAGGTCCCCTTCAGCTGCAAAAACCAGGGTGTCTCCATACAGAGCTGGATAGCGATAAAATCCCTTGGTAGAATCAGCAGAAGCAGACACCGCAAATACCAGGGCCACTCCAAATAAACAAATAAATAGGATCAAGTGTTTTCTTTGTATCATTTTTAACTCCTTTAACTTACTATATCAGTAATATTACTTAGATTAGATACATGCAGTCAACAAAAGATATACAAACCTCATGAGCAACATCTAAACTAGCATGTATGGGTTTTGAGGAGAGTTATGAGAAGAAATATTTTGCTTATTATTTGCATGGTAATAATGGCTGTATCCTGCAGTACAACAAAAGAACAATATATAAAAAAAGTAAAAAGCGGTGGTCCGGAAGTTGTCGGTTTCCGGGTGCTTCCCTTTGATTTAGAGAATGTAAAGCTTCTTGCAGGTCCTTTCAAACATGCCACGGCCTTAAATGTCAAATCCCTGCTCAATTACGAGCCTGACCGCCTGCTGGCAAAGTTCCGCAACGAAGCGGGTTTGCAGCCAAAAGCGGAACACTACCACGGCTGGGAGGATGACACAATTGCCGGACACAGCCTGGGGCACTATCTCAGTGCCTGCTCCCTGATGTATAAGACTACCGGAGATAAACGCTTTCTCGAACGGGTAAACTATATCGTCGCTGAACTAGCCTCATGCCAGGAAGCGGATGGTGACGGATATATCGGTGCTTTTCCCGACGGTAAACACATCCTTGAAGAAGAAGTAGCCAAAGGGAACATCCGCTCCAAGGGCTTCGATCTAAACGGCATCTGGGTACCTTACTATACCCAACACAAGGTGATGTCAGGTCTGAATGACGCCTATCACCTCTGCCTCAACCAAAAGGCTCTGGAGATAGAGAAGCGATTTGTCGGCTGGTTGGAGGGAATAGTAATGGAGCTAAACGACGAGCAGGTACAAAAAATGCTTCATTGTGAACACGGCGGCATAAACGAGGCCCTTGCCGATCTCTACGCAGACACCGGAGATGAACGCTACCTGAAAATGGCACAACGATTCCATCACAAAGCCATTCTCGATCCCTTAGCGGCGGGAAAAGACATCTTGCCGGGAAAACACGGCAACACTCAGATCCCAAAATTAGTAGGATTAGCCAGATTGTATGAGCTGACCGGAAATGAAACCGAACGCAAGACAACGGAATTCTTCTGGGATCGGGTGGTCAACCACCACTCTTATGTTACTGGAGGGCACGGAAACCACGAATATTTTGGAGAGCCCGATAAACTGCGCAACCGGCTGAGCCAGGGAACAACAGAGACCTGTAATGTGTATAACATGCTGAAGCTTTCCCGTCACCTATTTGAATGGGAGGCACAAGCTGAAGTAGCCGATTTTTACGAACGTGCTCTCTTTAATCACATTCTCTCCTCCCAGCATCCAAAAAACGGCCGGGTTATCTATAATCTATCCCTTGCCCAGGGGGGTTATAAAGTCTATCAGGACCCCTATTGGTTTACCTGCTGCGTAGGTTCTGGCATGGAAAATCACTCAAAATACGGCCGAAATATATATTTTCACAATAACGAGGAGCTCTTTATCTTCCAGTACATAGCCTCTGAACTGGACTGGAAAGAGAAGGGCATCAAGGTACGCCAGACAACAAAATATCCGGAAGAACAGGGAACAACACTTGAATTTATTTGTGAGAAGCCAGTGACATTGACTCTGCAGATCCGCTACCCTTTATGGGCAGAGAAAGGAATAAAGATTATGGTGAATGGCAAAAAACAAAAGGACAAGGGGGGACCTGGGTCTTTCGTCCCTCTGCGCCGGAAGTGGAAAAAAGGCGACCGGGTGGAGGTAAATATCCCCTTTTCCCTCCGCCTTGAGGCTATGCCGGATGATGAAACCAGAGTGGCAGTAATGTTTGGCCCCCTGGTGTTAGCTGGAGACCTGGGACCTGTAAAAGATGCTAAAGCCGGGGACAACCTCAACGTTCCTGTGTTAATGACCGAAGTCAGGGATCCGGCTATATGGACCGAACCAGTCAAAGGTCAACCCAACACCTTTAAAACCAAAGACGCAGGCCGGCCCCAGGATGTGATCCTTAAACCTTTTTATAAAACCCACGAGCGCCGCTACTCTATCTATTGGGATATGTTCACTGAAGCTGCATGGAAAGAAAAACAGCAAGCCTATCAGGCAGAGATCGAGCGGAAGAAGAAGCTCGAAGAAATGACTGTGGACTTTGTCCAGCCCGGGGAGATGCAACCGGAGCGGGACCACAATTTCAAAGGAGAGAAAACAAATACCGGTTCCCTTCATAACCGGAAATTCCGGGAGTCCAGGGAAGGCTGGTTCTCCTTTGACATGAAAGTATTTAGGGGCCAACCCATGGCTTTGACAGTTGATTACTGGGGTGGATACCCGGGTTCGAAAACCTTTGATATTATGGTAGACGGCAAAGTGATCGCCACCGAAAATATTTCCAATAAAAAGGACGGCTACTTTATCGATGTTACCTACGACATCCCTGATAAATTGACCTTTGGCAAGAGAATGATCACAATCACATTCAAAGCACATAAAGGGAATATAGCAGGACCTGTTTTCGGTGTTCGAGTGATCAAAAGATGAAAACAGCAATAAAGGATTATTACGGGGATGATAAAGTAAATCCGAATGGATTAAACTTAATAAACAAGAGATAACCTTGGAAAAAGAGACAGGAAAAAAGCTTTTTCTCCTATTTATCTCGGAAGCAGATAAAAGTTTATATTTTAAGATCAAATCCTGGCTGCGTGAAAATCTTTTAGTTTTTTTAATCGCCCTTATATCCTCATTAAGCATTCATGTCGGCCTTGTTTATTTCTTTGCTATTCCTGATAATACCACCCTGAACTATAAATCCCAAATTCAGGGGAAAGAGCAAAAGTCATTTGCTCAAGCTGTCCAAAATATCCAGCAAATGTTTGTAGCGGAACTGGAGGAAACTCCTCAGGATTCTCCTTCCGGAAAATCCGCTCAGAAAAAATCTCACAATCCTTCAAAAAAGCAGGAAAAATTCCCCAATGTTCTAATTGTCAAGCAGAAGCCGGATACCAAAGAATCTCTTACCCCAGTCCCTGAAATCCCGGGTATTCCCTCCAGCATGATCGTTTCAGACCGGAAGACTACAAAGATTCTGGAAAATCTTAGTCCAATCCCTATAATCGAGCAATATCATTACTTTAAACAGATGTTTCTTGAAGGTTATGACCTTAACATAAAAAAAATAGCATGGCAAACTGTTCATATTATCTTAAATAACCTCAATAGGTTTATTTTTGCCCTCAATGATATCTCACCTGCCTTTGATTTTATTAAGAAAATTAATCTTAGCGAAGAACTTGAAAACTTCCAATACACCCGAGATTCCGATTTCCTCTTATCTCAAGCTGCAAACAATCATTTCGAGCGGAAGGCTTTAAACTACTTATTTAAAACGTATGAGAGAAAAATCAATAAAAACAAGGCCGAGTATTTGGCTATAAACAAAATCAGTGAAAAACTTATTGATGAGTTTAAAAGGAGAGGCTATTCTTCCCTTGAAGATGTCATCAACGGTTATATTAGGGAAGAAATAGAAATCTATAATCGTATTATCGCAAGAGGTGGAAAAGAGAGAAATATTGCTCTTTTTTCTCTGGGATATCTCTTGTGGGAGGAAAATCAATACGAGACAGCCTTAGATACCTGGCAAAAGACCGATAAAAACTATACCGCAAATAAGGCCCTGCAGGAAATCCGGAAAATCCTCTTCGGGCAAAAAGTCAACGGGATGAATAATTTAATCCTTAAGATTAATTCCATTTTGATCGACCATTCCTATCAGGGCAATAAAGCACTTATGCTTCGGTTGGGAAATTACAACAATATACAGTAGTACAATTTTAAGGCCAGAAAGGATAAAATTAATTTCAGGAAGAATAGAGAACAATAAATGAAGATTTTGATCGTAACTTTGCAGTTTGAAGAAACGGCTACCGGCGGAGGAGGTGTACATGTTAAAAACATCTGCGACCACTTTCTGGCCATTGGCCAGAATATAACGGTTCTATCTATCCATACAGAAAAAACCCGGAGACAGATAAAACCTGAAGAATGGCAGGGAGATACCAGTATTCAACAACGCGGAAATCTGACGATTGTACGGCTTCTCATTGAAAAAGGCATTTCCCATCCTTATGTTGGGGACAAAAATGAAGAATTGAACCGGATAGAGCAGTTTACTCAAAAAGCTCTCTCATGGATAAAAGCCAAAAGCAGTAAATTTGATATTATTAACCTGCACGGGCATCATCTTATCCCGGGTTATCTTGCCTGGGAGCTTCGCAGTATTAAAATACCCATCGTCTCTACCGTACATGCCCTGGAAACCACTTATATATCCAAAAAAGGAGAATCCCTAGCTAGGTTTAAAGCCACAGACAAACTCCTTGCCCGCTTAAAAAAGTGGGAAGCAATGTGCCGTTTCGCTGATATCATCATCCTGAACAGCCCTACAGTCGCTTCTGATTTTATACGGCTGCTCAAGGGACAGAAGATCGACCCGGAAAAATACCGGGATAAGATCCGCTTGATCTCGAGTGGATGTAACCGGAGCTTTCTGATGAGTAATGAAGAGATTAAGCGCAAGCTGGCCCGGGTACCGGATCAGATAAATCTTATTACCTTCTCCCGGCTCGATCCTAGTAAAGGCATTGAATTTACCATCAACGGAGCCAGGGAAGCCGCCAGGCTGTGCCCAAACAAGTTGCATTTGACCATTGCTGGGATTGCTGAATCCGAAGAATATTTAAAGCGCCTATACGATTTAATTAAAGATCCGCCGGCAAATTTACACCTTAAAATCAGGCGAATGGATAAGATCAGCTCTAATGCTGAAAAAAAAGAGATCCTGGATAACAAGCATATATACATATTACCCACTCTTAAGGAGCCGTTCGGAATGTCTCTTATAGAAGCATCCGCCAGGGGCAATTTATTGGTCTCTACCGACAACACCGGACCCCGGTATATGATGGCCGGAAAAAAAGATATCTTAATGGATTGGGGGCTTATTACCAGTTACGGCGCCCTGGCTGAGATTACAGAAGACTACCAGAAAACCCTTCCTCAAAATATTGGAAAAGCTATAGCTTGGACAATAAATAACTGGGATGCCTGCCTGGGTAATGCTCTGGAATTTAATCAAAAAATCAGAGAGAGATGGACCTGGGAGGGCATTGCCCGGCAATACCTTGAACAATTTAAGCTAAGCAAATAAGATTACTCCTTATAAATTATTTTCATTTTTTACTTGACAAATACTCTAATATCATTATACTCTAATTATATTGAAGTATAAATGTATTAGATTTAAAACCAACAGGAGGTAGAAAATGGAAAAACCGGGAAAATTAAAAACAAGCAATTGGGGAATCGTCATTTTTACACTGCTGATTGTAGCAATCCTTACATGCTCCGCGATATTTTTTGGTAAAACAGTATTCTATACTGTCCTTTGTGTTATACCATTATTAGCGGCTATTACCCACTTTGTCAGTTTTCTCAGAACAAAGAATTGGGGTCATTTGATTCCCATGCTATTTTATGTGTTTATTGGTCTTCTTTTCTTCCCTGCTTTAGCTTTTAACCAACAAACAAGAGTAATACTTGCAGCCTGTGCATTGATCCTGTTTGTAGGAGAGATAATTGTTCTTTCAAGCAAAAGAATTAACTGGCGCTATCGGGAGATACTGGAACTTGCGGCATATCCTGTAGAAGAGTCTTTCGACGGTTTTACTCCCCGCGCCTTCCCTGCCGGAGAAGCACAGTACACAAAAGAAGAAATTATTGGATTCACAAAATTCATGATTAAACATGTTATCGCCTACCCGTTCGTTGAAGAGAACAGAGTTGTCCTGGTAGTTCCGGAAAACATGTTTGTCTATATGCTTCTTTTAAAGCGCGGCTATAAGAAAGACACATATGTCACCTTTGATTTCAAGGGGAAAGTCTCTGTCACTATCGCCAAAAAGGACTATCAAAAATACAAGAAAGAATTCACTTTTGATCAATTATGTGCTTCTCTTGGAAATTTGTTTTTAGAATTTCTGGAGCTGTACCAAAAAGATAAAAGCAAAGAAATCATTGATAAATTAAATGCAATCTAAGGTGAAATGAAAAGAAGTAAATTGGAGAAATTTCTATGGATTTTAAAACAGCATCTCAATTAGGCTCCCTCATCTCTAAAGATTATGCCGAGAACTTCTTTAAGCTGCTGGTGATATATCAAGACATATCAGCCTCAGAAGCAGCCTCCCGGCTTAACCTTCATATATCAACTGCCCAGGATTTTCTCGAGGGGCTAAACTCCCAGGGTATAGTCTCAAAAAAAGAAGTCCTTGAAAAAAAGAGGCCTTATTTCAGGTATTCCCTTAAAAAGAAAACTGTGACTATAACAATCGATTTTGCTGCCCTATATAACAAACAGGATCATCAAGATAGATTAAAATGGCACGTAAGGGAGAAAAAGAATTCCGGCGCCATATTTAAAAAATTCAGCAAAAGTGATTTTATTTCTGCGGTGCACTTTTTTACAGGCAAAGGAAGAACACGAATTGAAAAAAAAATCAATCTGACAAGAAACCAGGGAAATTTCCTTTTATATCTTCCTTTTCCGACAGAGCCATTTTTGAGTGTGGCCGACATTATAAAAAAAGCTAAAATTGAAGAACCAAACATTCCAGAAGTCCTGGATATTATCGATGCTTTGCTCAACCACAAAATAATTGAAAAGAGATGACAAAAGAAATCCTATCGTGCTCAAACGATAAAATCAGCTATAGACTGTTGACGGGTGCTGTGAAGTAAAAGTAGTCGTAAATAAAGCGGCTGATTTTAGCGATCTTTTCCTCTATTTCCTTGGTTTTTCCTTCTGCCGTATCTTTAAAAAAGATGGAAACTGCCACACGCCCCAAGCCATCAGGAAGATAAATGATCCCAACATCATTAACCGTGCCCCCAATGGTCCCGGTTTTATGCGCTACAGCAGTCCCCGGTTTCAAATGGGAAGGTAGTTGAGGGCTGGGGGGAAGGCGACATGCTGGGTTTTTATCAACAACTCGGCATGGAGCTTAAGCCGAAGGAAGAGATAATATAAAATGTTTTAGTTGCCTATTACCAGCGTAAGGTATAACAATTTCCTGCACGCGGACGCGAAGGGCGGGGTTCAGTGCTGAATGTCTGCAAAAATATGGTAAACGCGCTTGTTCAAGTCTTGTTTTCTACAAGTAAACAGCAGTTTACAACTTTTATTTTAACCTGAAATCTAGGTTAGCTGCTTCCAGGGGGAAATAGACAGTTCTCTTTGTTGGCGTGTTTCTTGAATAACTATCCCTGACATGAGCAGGGTCTATTACCAGCGTCACCCGGAACGCACAGTGCTTTACCGTG